>Ga0213840_1000325_pt1 | contig 80118 bp, 62 predicted proteins | sample SWPATP22_FD_160132 | JGI IMG/M metagenome (GOLD analysis project Ga0213840, IMG submission 160132) | Coastal seawater microbial communities from Marineland, Florida, United States - SWPA TP2 #2 | ecosystem: Environmental > Aquatic > Marine > Coastal | place: USA: Florida | collected 2016-08-14 | reverse complement strand
TTGAAAAAACGCAAGGCTAAACTCGTCAGCATCTTTCGATTGGGCCTTGACCATATTAAATATAAACTGCTCAACTTTTTGAGCGTATTTCTTGAAATCAGGCTTTTGTCCTGTACTTAGTGCTCGATTATAGATTTCATCTTTCTGTTTCATAATTTCTGAAATAGTTATAAACAGATTTTGAAGCCGCAGAGAATAGATACTTTCTGGTTCCACGACTTTCCGATTTGAATACTTAAGGTAACCAATCAACTCAGGAATAGCACTTGAGATTACATCATAATGAATATTTTCCATTCGATTAAAGAAGAGAAAAGTTCCTTCCAATTTTTGAAGCCCTTCCTTAATCTCATCATTCTCTAGTAATCTGATTTCTCCACTGTTCACAATCGTTTCATAAATATTGCTTTTTCTGTCAAAGTCAGAGTATTTGATCAGTTTTGAAGTGATGTAGCCAAGAGTATCTATTCTATCTCTGTCATTAGCTTCAATAATTTGAATGGCATACAAATATTCCTTCAAATATTTGCTATTGTAATCTCTAGCAGCTGCTATTGCCTGACTATCTTCCCAAAGTTGTCTTTTTAGATTTTGATAGGATTGTAATTCAGATTCCTTTTCGAGCCTTTTAGTGTTCAAATTATTGACCTGAATTGCCAAGAGGATGCCTATCATAACTAGTAGTATCTCCCCAAAAGCATAAGTCAAATACTTTCGAAGGCCCCCCGAATTTCGTCTTAGCCTTCTAAATAATTTTAGCATTGATTATTCGTTTTTTAATTCTTTTAAAGATCACCAATATTATCAAAAAGCAAGCTACATTTCCGAAAATGGTTGTTGCTTCTTTCTTGATCAGGAGTGATGTGGTCCTTATCTTGTGATTTGTAGATAAGCATTGAAAGCTGCTGAGGCTAAATGCCTTTGAGTGTCTTCGTTTTCATAAGGAAACAGGTTCTTGATAACATCATCCCAAAACTTCCGCTTAGAATTAAGTTCGCCTAGATACATTGGCACTTCGTTCTTGGTCATGATAGCGACTGTAACCGCCACGCCACTTCTTCAGATCCGAATATCTTGACCATGTGACCAGCTAGTATGTCTGCACTAATCCCCTGTAGGCTGTCAGGGAACTTGAATGGATGGCTCATACCAAAAATCTGGTTCACCTCTCTTTCTCGCTCAGTTTGTTCGGCAGCCCAAGAATTAACAACTTGTCTTACTGCCTTAGCTGCTGATTTTTCTCCATTCATAATTAGTGTGGTTTTGATATAATTAATTGTATAAAAAAAATAGAGGTTTTCAAATTGAATAGTTGAACGCTTGAACACCTTTGGACACCCCAAAAGCGGTAAAGGCAAAAGGTGTTCAAGCTGTTCCAAGTATTCAAATTGAACAGTGTCACAGAAAGCTTATATTGCGGAGGAAATGGAAGAACCTACAGAAAAACACAAAACTGCTCAAAAGCCCAAGCTTAGCGGTGGGCAACTACTAGTTGTGGCACTACTAGGTGCCGGCTTAGGCATACTGGGCACCCTCTATGCACAGGATCTCATCGAGGTGGTTACGCCGGTAGCGCTAACCGTACTCCTTACCCTATTTGCCGGAGGCGTTTTAATATACCTAGCCATCACCTTCTACCGCGACAAGATCATCCGCTATCTCTTCGGCGAAGACATCCACTTCGATAGCGCTCTCACCGATGCCCAGGATATGGTCAAGCAAACCATCATTGGCACCACCGAGGCCATTCCCGGCCTTGATCCATCCAAGAAAAAACAGCTGCAGCAAGCCGCTCCCCGCATGGCGAATTATTTGATTTGGTCACGTTTCCGCAGTCAAGGCCTGCGGATGATGATAGGCTTTATGGTAGCTATTGGGGGATTGGCTACGACGATTCTGTTGTTTAATCAGAATACGTTGTTGGAGCGGCAGAATGAGAAGATAGATATGCAGATGAGTTTGGAGGAATCGAATCGGAGGAGTGCGATGATTGGTCAAATGGCGAATGTGCTAGATAAGATTGATGAGGAGTTGAGAGATACGTTTAATACAAATAATGGCACAAGAAAATTGAGTTCGCAATTGATAGGTAGAATTGCAGCTTTGAGTGAGGGGTTGAAGCCTTACCAATACCTCAAAGATGATACTTTATCTTTGAGACTTAGTCCTGAAAGAGGGCAGTTATTGCTAGCTGTCATCAACAGTGGCCTAGACACCAATACCCTTGATGAGATTTATAAGCGAACAACTTTTGAAAAAGCAGATTTGTCAGGAGTAACTATTGAAGGCGCATATTTAAAGGAAGTCAATCTAAGAAATGCCAACTTGGAAAACTCAACCTTGAGAGCAACCTCATTCAAAAGAGCCAATCTAGAGGGCATAAATCTTTCTCATTCCTATCTAGAATCCATGAATTTTGATTCTGCCCAATTACAGAATTCGGTTTGCCTAGAACTAAGTCAAGGATCCACATATAGCAACATCGTCCAACTTTCGGATATGTTCGATGAGGAATTCCTCTCAAGGGAAGATTTGACGGAGTTATATGAACCAGGTTACGAAGTCACAACAGAAGCTCTGGCTAATGCCTATGTTCATCGAGCTAATAATAGAATCGTACAGCTTGAAAACATATTGTCAGATATATCGGCAGGCCAGATAAAATATGACATTAAGAATTCCTTCAGAAATGCGAATCTATCAAAAGCGAATTTTCAGGATTCCAATTTTGGTGAAACGGACCTATGGGGAGCAGTCCTTATAAAGGCCAATTTTACAGGTGTAAACCTCAAATATACAGACCTCACCAATGCAAGTCTTAGAGCTAGTAACCTTCAACAGGCTAATTTAAAAGGAGCCAACTTAGCAAATATCGATTTATATCAGGCCAACCTCAATCGCGTACAGATTTCAGCATCTACAAATTTGAAAAATGCTCTTTTAGATTTCGCAACATTAAGTTTGGATCAAGGTGGGGTTTATAGTGATTCTTTAATTGTAGCACAATTGGCACAGGCAAAAACGCTATACAATTGTAAGAATCTACCAAGGGAATGGAGGCAATTACTATTGGAGGTCGATTCGAGCTTATTCTCCTTGAATACTGAAATTGCCCTACTGAGAATGTCAAGGCAATAAAAACTGACACTGTGCCATAAGTGTGCCATGGCACCCCCACATATTATTTTTTAACCAGCAAAAGAACTTATAAAACAGCAGTATACGCATACAAAACAAGAGGAATTGGGAATATTCGAAACCCTCCTCCTCCGCACCGAAAGGCTAGCCACTTGGCTAGCCTTTTCTGATAAAAAACAGCCCATCGATCCGGCCTTCAATACTTCCTGAAATATCTTGCCCGCTCCTCATCAAATTCTTTAGCGCACTTTCTTATATTTGATCCAGACCGATATTGAACTTTGTCGTGTATTGTTTCTTCCTTAGTCATGTATTGTCCAAGAAGGGGCTCTGAATCAACAATCAAGTGTAAAATCATTGGTATGGAAATAGAATTGATTATCTCTTTTATTGGGGCATCTGTAATTTTAACCCTGATGCCTGGGCCAGACAATATTTTTGTGCTGTCTGAAAGTTTAACCAAGGGAAAGAAGAATGGATTAGCAATTTCATTGGGGCTAAGTCTGGGGCTAATTGTACATACTATTGCTGCAGCCTCAGGGCTATCCTTACTTGTTCAGAAATCTGCCATAGCCTTTTCTGTTATAAAATATCTGGGTGCCACATATCTCTTTTATCTTGCTTACCAGGCTACTAGGGAAAAGAAATCGATTACCGACCTAGATTTGGAGATGCTAAAGCAGAAAGAAGAAAATCTAATTCCTTTAATCCGGAAAGGATTTCTGATGAACATCTTGAATCCTAAGGTTTCCTTATTCTTCATAGCTTTTTTTCCACAATTTATCACCACTAATGGGTTTCATTTTGCCATTCAAATGATCATTCTGGGTCTTATTTTCATGATTCAAGCCATGCTTATATTTAGCTCCATCACCTTGTTATCGAGCCGTCTATCCAAATACGTTAGAAATCCCAGATTCTGGAAGATAACCAAGTGGACTAAATTCAGTGTCTTGTCCCTGTTAGGACTCACTTTAGCTGTAGCAAAAAAATAACTCCTTTTGTCAAACTTATGGAGCTATCCGTATATTGATTTTGCTCTTTTAGAGACTGGATAATTATCTTTACCGCTATACTACTTACAAACTTGTCCATTCTATCATGTACAAAGAACTACGCAAAAAAGCCGAGAAGAAGGTAGAAGCCAAAAAGGCATTTTTTATCTGTGCGATTGTTTTCTCTTTTGTGACCGTGGTATTGTTAATGCTTGCCTATTATTTACCTGTCATTAGCTTCTGGGTGAGCTTGCCGATACCGATCTTTGTAATGGTTCTAGCTATCCTCTATGTTACGGCCTTTGGATTGCCCAACAATGGAAGATTCTCGGAAGATTGGGAAGAGGAAGAGATTGAAAAGGAAATGTTGAAAATGTATCGGCGTAAAAAGGCAGAGCTTCCTCCAATTGAAGACTTATCAGAAAATGAAGTTTTGGAATTGAAAGAACTGGAGCGCTTGAAGAAGAAGTGGGATTGGCGAGAGGACTACGTCTAAAGTTGGGTTTCTATTGACAGTTTTAAAGGATTTCTGCTTGGCCAGGATGTCTTTTCAATGGAGCGCATTTCGTTCTGGCATTTAGCTAGTACTATTATCGTTTATCTAGTAGTCGATGATATTTGGTTTTACTTTATGCATCGCTACTTACATCAAAATCAGACCTATTTCAGAAAATCCACTACCTCCACCACCGGGCCATTCCAACTATGCACATCGACTTTCTGTATGCCCATCCGATCGAGACTTTACTTTCAACTGCAGACTTAGCATGGGGTATTTTTGCTGTTAGTGCCATTTGGGGAACACTAAGCTTGTATGCTTTTGCCGCCTATGCTAGCTACCGCACGATACATGAATTGATTTTGCATTCCGGTGTAAGCGTCATACCAGATAGATGGATGCCCTTAGTGGGCTCCTCTCAACATCATTTTACGCATCATGAAAAACTCCATGGCAATTATTCCTCAGCGCTTAAGGTATTGGATAAGGTATTCGGCACAGAAATCAATAAGAAAGTATAGAATAGACAAAGCGTATTTGCAGGCCTAATTACCAGAATTGAAAATTAAACTGCTTGCTCCTCCTCTTTTTCTGGCATCACTAACTCCCCTGTTATACGCAAAAAGCTTTTCCCTGCAGCAGTTGGCAAAATACCAACATCCATAGTCGTAGCAGTTTCTAGGGCATTGATATAGGTAGGCATGATGGCAAAAGGATAAAATAGAAGAACAATGCCTGCTTTTTCATCAAAATAGGGAGGTGGGAAAGGACTTCCTTCTTCCAGAAAAATAAGTTTCATTAAACGCTCTTGCTCTCCATGGCCAATGGTAAAAGGGATATCACTGCCTTCAGGAGGCGGCAAAATTCTCAAAATCCTACCTTCGATGATGATCTCTGCCTGGATGCTATAGACCAATCCTGTTGGACTCTTTTCCTTACGAGTACCACCAAATAAAATCGAAAACTTAGTGACGGCTCCTTCCCAAAAAGTAGATACTAAAGGCTCCCCAATGCGGTTCACCATTTCTTCTTCAGGCTTATTAGGTTCCTGTATGGGTTCTTTTTTATATTTCATCAGGTTGTAAATTTAGGATTTGAAATGGACAACTATTCGACAACGATACCGGCCACATCTGGAGGCCAGACGATTGGAAGATCAGCACTACCTTCGGCAGAATAGGCATTGAATAGAAAAAATGTTAAACCTTCTTTATTTGGTAGAAATTTGATTTTAGATTCATCGGGAATAAGTACTTTAAAGAATCTATTCTCGCGTTCTATTGTGTTTTCTATGGTTTCCCGTCCAAGGAAACCATAATCAATGATCCGTCGGGTATTTATAGATGCGACATCAGCAATTAGATGCCATTGGGCGATTCTGGGGGAAAATAGAAATAAATCTATTTCCTGACGAAGCCATGCAAATGTAGAAAGTCCATCCTTCTTAGCTGCAGTATATAGGTCTGTTGTCCAACTTAACGTCTCTCCTTCACTTCCATGTAATACTTGAAACCTCTCAGGTGGATCAGAAGTTACTAATAGTTTGTTTTCATCTTTTACGGCTTGCATATCCTCAACGACCATACCTGTTCCAATACTATTGATCAAACCAGTGAAGGCAAAACAATGGACTACTATTTTACTCCAATCTGGGTCGGGTCGGCTAAAAGCGTCGATTAATTGTTCAGCTGACTCTAGCCATGCTGGTAACTGTTGAGTGTCATTAATCTGTTGTCCTGATAATAAGGTACCAAGTAAAGATTTGTCTGCTTTAGAGAATATTTTATCATCAGGATCTTCTCCATTTACGGGTCCATTGATATTTACTCTTTCAAAAAATTGCCCAAGATGCCACATCTCAATCTCTCTCAACCAATATTTCACAATCTTCCACAAAGCATTAAAGAAGGTCTTGCCTTGCCCTCTGACTTTTTGTAAATACTGCTCCCATTTGTTCTTAGCTGTTTCATCACCGACAAATTGACGCACCTCAAGTTCCATCAAAATCGCCTTAAGCTGAAGGCTAAGCAAATAGGAATGATAGTCTACAAGTCGGCCAACTGCTTTGCTTAAAAGATTGCTATATGCTGTACTCCCAGGAGCTAAATTTTCAATTTGCTCCTCAGAAGGATAAATGATGTCATAGATGATTAGATCCGCATAAAGTTCTAAGATCCCTGGTGTACCTCCAATTCCCTGGATTAGGCTATCAATTGCACTAATTTGTTTACTAACACTATTTGGTGAATTGATCACCGTATCAATAAAACTATCTTTGGTCTCCGCACTTACACCGGGGAATTTCGTTATTGTCTTGGTCTCCCCATCTTCAGTTCTCTGAACCTCAATCGGAGTAATAAAGCTCGTAAAATCACTTAAAGCACTATTAATAATAGTATCTGAACTATATAGTTTATCATGCAGATAATACCATTTATGGTAGGTGTGCTGCTCAGCATTTTGGTTAAACTGCTCATATAAGGCTTGCTGAATAGCACCTAATCGAGCATTAACATCTACTAACTGCGTATTTATTTGTTTTAAGCTTTCACTTATTTCATTGAGTGTTTGCAGTTGTTGTTTGAGTACTTCCAACGATTGTTTAGCAAGTTCTACGTTCTGTTTGGCAAGTTCGGTTTGCACCATTTCTTCTGCAAGTGTTGCCTCGGCCACCTCCAATTGCTTTTCGGCAGTTTCTAATAAATCGCCGCCTGTCGAGTCCCCAAGTCCAATAGCCGAAAGAAGACTGCCTAGTAAAGCCTCTCCCACTTGGGCACCCACGGCTTTCCCTACGGCTACTGCTGCTGCTTGTATTGCCATAATATGTTTGTTTTCAATGATTAGAGATATTGATCTTTTTCAGATCAATATCTGGCTAAGAATTGTTAAAGAACCATGAATCAAAGGTAGATAATGGACAAGTTGCCTCAGCCACATGATGATGTGGAATTTACTGATTGGTAAGCTGCAAAACAACTTATTCTCATCTATGGCTTTCTGGTTCTCTCCACCTCTATCCACATCAAAATGTAGTTGTTAAAGTATCTCTTATTGGCTAACTTTGAATAAATCAAAAAAAGCACCAGGGCTAATCAACAAATACTAGAAAATCTGCTCTCGTCTGAACATATCAATGCGCTTAGCCGGAAGCTAGCGGAAGATCCTGCAAAAACTAAGATTGAGGTTTGATATTCCTCAACCCTTCTTCCTCACTTTAACATTTCCCCTTACTCCTTTCCACAATACTTTCTCACTCCGATCGTTTTAGCCAAGTAAATTCGCTAAACCTCACAAAGCGCACCAAACATTCGTTTGTGCTTTTCTATACCCATACCTAAGACAATTGTATTCCAAACACATTTAATCATCCTTTTTTAATAAAAATTGCTGTTATGAAATTGACTAAAGCGCTTTTGCTGATGGTAGCTCTATTTGGCTTTTTTGCCTGCGACAATGAGGATAATCCCTCCACCAATACCGACGATATTATCGGGAATTGGGAAGTTAGTGCCTATAGCTACGAAGGTACTACAACCACCACTTCCGGTGGAGCTTCCTTTACTACTGACTTCATGGGAGACGCCACGGATGTGACTGCTTCCGTAGAGTTTAAAACAGACGGAACTTATTCTTCTACAGGCGGTTATACAATAAGCCTTGACTATGAGATCGGAGGACAAACGATTTCTACGCCAGTAACAATTTCAAACTTCATTGGATCTGGTACATACGAGGTATCAGGAAGTACCTTGACGACTACCGACGAGGATGGAAAGACTACTGCGCTTAAGATTGAGCGCTTGGAGGGCGATGATATGGAATTGGAATTCGAGATTACTCAGGAGACCAGCCAACAAGGTGCTACCAGTACCTCGGTCATTGACGGGAAAGCTACGCTTAAGCGTAAATAGATAATGCTTTGAAGGGCGGAAGGTGTACTATTACCCCTTCCGCCTCCTATCCGTTTAGTGGCTCTTAGACAAATCTCGTGTTTCAAGACACTCAAAAATGAAATTCAAGGCTTTCTTCAGGCGCTTCATCTCATTTTACGAAGTCCAATATTTGTCTAAGAAGGAATTTAATTTATCCTCACCTAAATTTGGTGGTGCTCTAATTGGCCTTATTTTTATAGGTGTATCTCAGAAATCGTTTTTGAGATAGGCCTACAACAAAATATCAAGGTCATGAAAAAGAAAATCGGCATCGCTCTTGGAATCCTTGCTTTAATCGGCGCTATCGCAGCTTATTTTGTCTTGCCGCATGGCCATGCGCCCGCCGAAGCCTACTTTGCTCCTGCCGGAGAAAGAATGGTCCAAAAAGATGAGATTGGACAATTCAACTATGTTTATCAAACTTATGAACACTTAAGCTTCACCGGCGATGAATTCAAAGACTGGGATACCAATGACCAGTTGCTTTGGCGCTACGGAATTGCTTTTGGCGCCTATGCCATGCCCTCTATTGCCATGATTAGCCCCGAGCATGCACCCAGAGCTATTCTTTGCCTCCAGCACATGATTGATAAAATGAAGTCTAAAAAAGTGTGGGGTGACTGGACAGAATATGGCTTGAGTGACGACCCTATTTCTGAAGGAAACATTATGTATAAAGGGCATTTGAATCTAATGTATGGACTGTACCAACTTGTCAGCGGTGATGAACGTTATAGCACTGAATTCAACTGGCTGACAGAAAAGATCGTGGCAGAAATGCGCAAACATCATGCGGAAGGCAAGCATGAAGGCGCAGACTGCGAACCCGGCCGATATTTCGCTCAATGCAATTCCATCAGTTTACTGAGTCTGAAGGTATATGATCAATTATATGGCACTACATATGGGGAGCTTGAGGCACGTTGGACCATTGACTTCATTAAAGAAAAGATGACCGATGAGGAATTTGGCTTCTACCTGAAGATGTACCAATCCGATCTTCGTTTTTGCAATCCGATGTTATCTGGCTATACCAATGCCTGGACCATGGCCTTTCTTCGTCCTTTCGAGCCAGAGTACAACAATTCGCTGTACCCCGTTTGGAAGAAGCACTTTACCAAAAGTATTGGCCCTTATGCCTATGTTAAGGAAGACCCAGAAGCTGGCCCTTCTCCCTTGGCAACGATGACAGGAATGATGGCCGCTAAGGAATTCGGTGATGTTCAATTATGGAGAAAGTTGCGCAACTCCATTGATCGCAATATCTATCAAAAGGGAGACAGCTATCAATATCTGTATAAGGAGGTGAACAACCCCATCTATAATGGCCCCTTGTTGTGGACAAAAGTACATGTCGGTTGGCAGCAAATCTTAGCGCATAATTGGGCCGGCAATCGTCTGTATGAAAAGCCAGAGGTGGCAGATTTGGCCTGGACAGATATCCTCCCGCAAGAATTATACTTGATCGACGACTTACTACACTAAATCCATAGTTTCTTTCCTGAGACTTTGTTAATTTCGCGCCTGCTTAGCAATAAGCTCTAACCAGACCAGCGTACACCAATATGTACTACGAGTCCGTAAAACCATCGACCTATGTTGTCAAACATTACCATCCAAAGAGATCTATATACTTCCGATGAACATCAAATGGTGCGTCAAGCACTCGTGGATTTTATCAAAAAAGAGGCACTTCCTCATTACGAACAATGGGAAAAAGAGGGCTGTATGCCTAAGTCATTTTGGCAAAAATTTGGGGAACAAGGCTTCCTGTGTATGGATGTGCCAGAAGCCTATGGAGGTAGTGGTTTTGATTTCTCTTTCAGTTCTATGATCTTGGAGGAGGTGCGCCGATTGGGGATTGATTTTGGTGTAGCCGTGCACTCTGATATTGTAGCACCCTATATTTTGAAGTATGGCACAGAAGAACAAAAGCAGCGTTTCTTACCCAAAATGGTTTCAGGAGAATGGATTGGTTGCATTGGCATGTCTGAGCCTAGTGCAGGGTCCGATCTGAAATCACTGAAGACGGTAGCTACTGATATGGGAGATCATTATTTGATCAACGGCTCAAAGACCTTCATTACAAATGGATACGTGGCCGACTTTGTTCTTTGCGCTTGTAGAACCAACAAAGGCACGGAATCGGAAGGAATCAGCTTGATTTTTATCGAAAAAGAACGAGATGGCTTTACCACTGGCCAGCCTTTTGAAAAGATTGGCATCAAATGCCAAGATACCTGCGAATTATTTTTTGAGGATGTGAAGGTTCCTAAAGAAAACCTTCTGGGTGACGAAGGGCTGGGGTTCCGCTTGATGATGAATGAATTGCCACGAGAACGCTTGGGTATCGCAGTGGAGGCTCTAGGCACGGCTATTGGTGTAGTTGAAAAGACACTCCAGTATGTCACCGAACGTCGAGCCTTCAATAAGGCAATTGCTGATTTTCAAAATACGCAATTCAAATTAGCAGATTGTGCAGCCGAAGTTCAGGTCTATCAGAGCTTCCTGGACCGTTGCGTGGAGCTTCAAATGGAGCATAAGCTGACTACTGAGCAAGCCTCTATTGCCAAATTCAAAGCCACAGATATGCTAGATAAAGTGGTGGATGAATGCCTTCAATTGCATGGAGGCTATGGATATATTTGGGAATATGATGTAGCTCGAGCTTACGCTGCAGCTAGAGTGACTCGTATCTATGGCGGTACCAATGAAATTATGAAATTGATTATCTCCCGAGGCTTGTTTAAGGAACATTATTTAGCAGAAAAGAGAAAAGCCAGAAGTAATGGCGCGCTAGAAAAGCAGTAAGTCTGTGGTATCGCCCTTGCATCTTCAGTATATGATCGAATGACAATTTTTGGGAATCGGGAACTAAATTTTTTTTGACCATGTTGGAGTAGAGCAAGATTGTCCAACTGCTAATCTCAATCCTATGCCCGACTCCAACTCAGCTATTGACATTTTTGATCAGAATGCAAAGGCGTATGAACAGTTTCGTCCGAATTGTCCTATAGTAATAGTAGATACACTTCAACAATGGAGCGATCTTTCCGCAAGGGATAAAGTTTTGGAAATTGGATCTGGAACGGGTCAATTAACCCGGGCTTTAGCAGATTGGAACAATGAGCTGGTGGCTCTTGAAAAAGGAATAGATCTAGCTCGCTTAGCTAGGGCAAAGTTTCTTCCTTCCCCTGAAATTAAAGTGATTACTGCAGATTTTGAGACTTGGAAAAGTAATGAAAGCTTCCAGCTCATTACGGCTTGCCAATCCTTTCATTGGATCTCAATGGCAAAAGGCTTTGAAAAGGTTTATGAGTTGCTAGGTCCAGGCGGTAAGTTAGCGCTTATCTGGCATTTAGATATCTCCCAAAATACTCCCTTTTGGCAAAAGACGAGTCCCATTTATAAAGAATTCTTCCCCTCTTCAGAAAAATATACTTCCTTAGCAGAACAGGTCGATCGACATCAATCTTATTTGCAGAAAAGTCCACTGTTTTTGGATTGTAAGCGACTGGAACACCCATGGGATATTGAGTATTCAAAAGCCAATTATCTTGGCTTACTCGGTACTTTTTCGACGCAAAGTAAATTGAGTCCTTCTGCAAGAGAACAATTTTTCTTGCGGATTGGCCAAGCGATTGATGAATTGGGAGGACGGATCATAAGGAAACACAAGACGGTCATGCTATTCGCACAAAAACAGTAAGTCCACCATGAATCAAAACTATTTATTTACCAGTGAGCGATTAGGATTTAGAAATTGGCTACCTGAAGACTTGCCGACGATGGCTCGAATGAACGCAGATCCAGCAGTCATGCAATACTTTCCGTCTACGCATTCGGCCGAACGCACCCAACAGTTTATTGATCGCATGCAAAAACAATATAGCGAAAATAAATACTGCTATTTTGCCACGGAAAAACTTGAAACAGGCGAATTAATTGGGTTTATAGGTTTGGCCTACCAGAGTTTTGAAGCCCCCTTCACCCCTTGCGTAGATATCGGTTGGAGATTGGCCCAACAGCATTGGAACCATGGCTATGCCACGGAAGGGGCAAAACGGTGTTTGCAATACGCCTTTCGGGAATTATCCTTAGAAAAAATTCTCGCCACCGCTGCTGCTATTAATCGACCTTCAATTAAAGTGATGGAAAAGATCGGTTTGCAATTCGATTATGAGTTTGAGCATCCGCTACTCTTAAACTTCGATCGCATTAAAACTTGCGTGTTGTACAGTATAGATGCTGAAACCTATCGAAAGAATACTGAAGTTGCTTGAAAATATCTCACTGGTCACTATAAAGTTTTTTTCAACTCAGTAGACATTCTCTCCTGGCTCCTCCCCACTCAGCTGTTGGTGTTTTCGCCAACAATCCTATCCATCCTATTCGTTGGTGAAAATACCAACAAGCGAGGAGAGCCAGGAGGAGCTTCGGAAAGATACAGCACTTCCTGTCAACTTATTTTTGTTCCAAGGTACTTATTCCTGATCCAGTTGCCCCTCTCGCTTCTCCAGTACTAGATCATGCCAGGCCTTTTCCACATCAATTTTGGGATCTTTCCGCCAATATATATACCCAGGATCTCGCGCATCAGGATCGGCTATACTATCAACCAATTCCATATGACTAAACCACGAAGACTCCATATTCAGGACATCATCCACCATGATTTGTCGATCAAACTTCGTATTGGGGTCAGCCCAAAAAGAGTAGGAACTATTTAGGCTTTGCGCTACCGGAAGATCATATTTTCTTCCGTAGTAATTGATGGCCGCCGCATGACCATAGGAGCCTCCATAGATCATGCAGTTAGTTCGTTCCGCTACGGGTATCTGCTGGTAGACTCTCGAAACTTTTTCGACCATCTCCGCCCAGCCATGCATATCGGCAATATCTTGTGGGATAGGGTAGTATTTTCCATCTTCCCAACGTTGTTTATAATACAGCCCGAAGTCATCATTCAGTACTGATATATAGGACTTTAGCATTTTCAACGGCAAAAGCGGCACAGAAAAGGGTAATATAGGTAAAGAGACCACAATCATTCCAGCAACAAGTGCTTTTCGCCAAGGCTGTTGGGTAATCCATTTCTCCAAAAACAAGCCTCCAAAAGGGAATAAGATTAAAAAAGCGCCAGCCGTGTAATAGGCTTTTCCACTCAGGCCTCCAATCAATACTATCACTCCTAAAAACGCCCAGCCCAGATATCGATATTTTTGATATTCCTTCGACCTCAGTAAGCCGATCAGTCCTGTCAGCCATACCACCGAAAGTCCGAAATGAAAGCGAAATTGACTTTGTAGGAAGTGTGGCCAACTCACATGCAACAACTGCGTCTCCCTCAACTCCTGCATATGAGCAATAACTGGTAGGCCATGCTTCCACTGCCACCATAAATTTGGGGCAACGATGAGCAAGGCTAGTAATAGAGATAAAAGGAAATTCCAATCCCAAATCTTCTTCCGATGTTCACTCAAAAGTAAAGCAATCAAAAGGACTAGTAAATAAAATAATACAGAGTATTTGGTGAGGAGCCCCACCCCCATCAAGCCACCAAAAAACAACCAATTCTTCCTGCTATTATCATCTACCAGACGAATGGTTTGGTACGCAATTAAAAACCAGAACAACTGATTAAAGGAGACAGGTTGAAATAGAGTATTGCTACCTAGTAGTGCTGGTGAAAAGGTCAAAGCCAAACCCGTAATCCATAAAGCTCCTCTGCCCCCTCCCAACCGCAACACTAATCGACAGGCTAATACAATGATTAGCACACCGGCCAAGGCTGGAAACAACCGGATAACAAATGTGCTCCCCCCTAGAAGGTTGGCAATTGACCCAATAAATGGAGTGAAAGGGGGCACCTCAAAGAAGCCCCAGGCCAAGTGTTTTCCCTCATCAAAATACAGGAATTCATCCCGATGAAGCCCATATCGTGTATTGGTGAGAAAATGGAAGGCCAATTTCAAAACAGCCAAGAAAATGATGACCTGGCGGTCTTTCCACGTCTTAGTTAAGGTGATTTCCATACAGGAAAATAAGTAATATTCAGGTTTCAGGGCTCTACTTTCTACAATTATCAGCCAAAACTCGACAGGCTCCAATCAAGCGCTTTAGCAACCTACTCAAGAAAAGGGGCTATCGAATCATTGGCTATTCTATTTGCCAACTCGTCCGACTATCTTTGAGAAAACGACACACCAGATGAAAAACAGAAGAAGAAAATTGATGGCAATCGTCGCGCATCCCGATGACGAATCTCTCGGATTAGGCGGTACACTAGCCAAATACGCTTCAGAGGGCGTAGAGGTAAGTCTATTAATGGCTACTAAAGGCGAACGGGGGCGTTTTGGAACTGCTCCTACCTCTCCGGGAATGGAAATTGTTGGCAAAGTTCGTGGGCAGGAGCTCCTGGACGCAGCTGAGGTCCTCGGGATTAAAGAGGTACGTTTTCTCGGGTATATTGATGGGGATTTGGATCAAGCTCCTGTCCCGCAAATCATTGAGGAAATCGGCCTGCACATCAGAGACCTACAGCCCGAGGTGGTGCTCAGTTTCGGTCCCGAAGGTGCTTATGGGCATCCCGATCATATCGCCATTTCCCAATTTACCACTGCAGCCATCATGAAAGCGGTTGATCCCAATTTTGATCGAGCCAAGTCCACACCACATGCTGTACAAAAACTCTACAACATTCTATGGTCAAAACCCATTTGGGACGTCTATCAAGCCGCCTTTAAAGAACTAAGTACGACTGTTGATGGTGAAACACGGCTCGCCTTCCCTTATCCCGATTGGATGATTACTACCCGGCTTAATACCGAGGCATACTGGAAAACCGCCTGGGCAGCGGTCCAATGTCATCAAACCCAGATGGCCATGTATCAAAATTTAGATCAACTTACAGCTGACCAACATCGCATCTTATGGGGCCGACAAGAGTTTTATCGGGTCTTTAGCCTTGTCAATGGTGGACGTGAAAAAGAGCAAGATCTCTTTGCAGGAATAGAGATAGAACAAATCATGGAAGTCGATCGATAAACACCTACCTATCCGATGAGGTTTTCCATGGCAAGCGCTGTGGAAAACTTCGATCATTGAGCCAGGCTCCCCTGCCTAAAAATCGATACCTTTAGGTCAAAACCCATCTATGACCGGCTTTTACTATGAAGATGAAATCTTCGAGCAATTGCAACTAGCTAATGAGGATCTTGGTAAGAAAGAGTTCGTAGAATGTACCTTCCGCCACTGCGACTTCTCTGAGGCCCATCTCTCCACCACTGACTTCATCGATTGCCATTTTATAGGCTCCAATCTGAGTATGATTCAAGTAGCAGGAACTGGCTTCAAAAACGTAGATTTTGATAACTGTAAAATGCTGGGTGTAGATTTTCAGGTTTGCAGTGACTTCTTGCTCAAACTAAGCTTTAAAGATTGCCAATTAGATTTTAGCAACTTCCACCAGATGAAACTTGCACAGACACAATTTATCAATTGCCGAATGGAGAGTGTAGAGTTTCAAGAGGCCGATTTATCAAGAGCCGTCTTCAAGGGGTCTTCATTGATGAATGCCCAATTCTATAACAGCAATCTGGAAGAGAGTGACTTCCGAGAAGCAATAGCCTATATCATCAACCCTAACCAAAATAGAGTCAAAGGTGCAAAATTCTCTCTTGACGGAGTAATGGGACTTCTTCAGCAATATCAGATCGAAATTACTTAAGCTACTTAGGGTTCTCACATTTTGCGTTCTTCCACAAATCTCATGTTTAAAGAGACTCAAAAATGAAATGCAAGGCTTTCCTGACATTAGTCCTCAATATCGCTTTTTCATCTCCTTGTATGATTGTCCACGAGGTTTGTCAAAGAAGGACATTTTTTTATCTTGGAACTCATTAGTATTCATGTCGCCTGGGCCTTTTGCCTAACTATCTTCTAAAACTGACTTAAACATGTTCAAGACCTTCCTTTCGCTTTGTTTTACCTGTCTCGTTCTTCTATTGCAGGGTCAAGCTATTGAATCCAGCACTTTTGATAACCTTCCCTTTCGCTTTATAGGCCCAGAGGGCAATAGAGCCATTGCTATTGCCGGGGTACCTGGCGATCCTATGGTTAATTATATCGGTGCTGCTTCCGGAGGATTGTGGAAGACTAGCGACGGGGGATTAAATTGGAACCCCATCTTTGACAAACAGGGGGTCTCCTCGGTAGGTTCAGTCGCCATCGCCCCATCTAATCCCAATCAGGTATGGGTCGGAACGGGAGAGACATTTGTCATTCGCCCCGCTCATGCTATGGGAGATGGAATCTATAAGTCCACCGATGCTGGGAAGAATTGGAAGAAGATGGGCTTGGAGAAATCTGGCCGGATCGGACGTGTCATAGTACATCCCCATAATCAAGATATCATATATGCCGCTGCACTCGGCCATACCTATGGGCCACAGCAGGATCGTGGGGTATATCGTTCAAAAGATGGTGGTAAGAATTGGGAGCAGGTTTTATTTGTGGATAAAGGTACAGGTGCTGCAGATCTCACCATTGATCCTACAAACCCTGATGTGCTTTATGCAGCCATGTGGTCCATTCATATCAACACCTGGGGACTGAATAGTGGCGGTCCCGGAGGAGGAATTTACAAGTCGACAGATGGTGGAGACACCTGGCACCCTATGACAAAGAATGGTCTTCCTGGTGGGAAAGATCGTCCGGTCGGGAAGACGGCCGTTGCCTTGTGTCATAGTAACCCCAATATTGTATATGCATTGTTTGAAATTGATAGTCCGGCATTGTATAGATCTGATGACGGTGGCAAGACTTGGGAACTACGAACGCAAAACCACACGATTAACGAAAGAGCTCCTTACTATACGCGTATAGTGATCGCACCAGATAATCCGGATGAAGTTTATTTCCTCAGTGTTCGTTTCAGTAAATCGGAAGATGGTGGTAAAACCTTAATGAAAAATCCTCCGAGAGGTGGTGGAGATAATCACGATATGTGGATCGATCCTAGCATGCCCAACCGGATGATGGTAGCGCACGATGGTTGTGCAAGTATGAGCCTCAATAGAGGTAAATCTTTCAAGCGGGTAGTGCTTCCCATCGCTCAAATGTACCATGTCTCTGTAGACCAGCAAGTACCTTATTATGTATATGGTAATCGTCAGGATGGTTGGTCTTATCGCGGGCCAAGCAATAGTTTGCAAGGTTATATTCCAGTAGGACTTTGGCAAGGTGTCGGTGGATGTGAAAGTGGTTTTGCCAAAGCAGATCCCAATGATAATAATATAGTGTGGTCTGGCTGCTATGATGGAGGATTGGAGGTATATGACGAACGAACCGGTTATGCGCGTGAGGTTCGAGTGTGGCCGGAAGCCGGTTATGGATGGGCCCCAGCCGATATGAAGTATCGTTGGCATTGGAATTTTCCGTTGAGTTTCTCGCCACATGTCAAACACCGTGTCTATGTAGGAAGTCAATTTGTTCATCAGTCTGACGATGGCGGTCAAAGCTGGCAAATCATCAGCCCGGATCTGACTTTAAACCGCAAGGATCATCAACAAAGTTCAGGGGGAGTGGCTGTAGATAATCTCATGACCTTCGATGGTGCCACACTATTTGCGATTGAGGAATCCAAATTGGAAGCTGGCCTAATTTGGGTGGGCTCTAATGATGGGCAAGTACAACTTACTCGAGATGGCGGAAAGAACTGGACCAATCTAACTGCCAATATCCCCAATCTACCGCCTTGGGGCACCATTGCCAATATTGAACCTTCTCGCTATAATGCGGGTACAGCCTATATCACGGTTGATCTTCACCAGATGGGGGATTTCGCCCCTTATGTTTTCAAAACATCAGATTACGGACAGACCTGGACGAAAATCAGTGATGGAATACCTAAAAGTGTACACAGTTTTGCACATGTCATCAAGGAAGACCCTAAGCAGGAAGGAATGTTGTACGTAGGCTTAGATAATAGCATTTTCCTTTCATTCGATGATGGCAAAAACTGGACAGCACTTCGGTCTAATTTACCCCCTGCCCCTGTATACTGGTTGGAAATTCAAGAGCATTTTGATGACCTAGTTGTAGCCACCTACGGCCGAGGCTATTATATTCTTGACAATGTTGGCGCTATTCGCAATTATGCCTATCAGGAAAAGGGTCAAGATATTGCCTTAATGGATCAACGCCCTGCTTATCGATTTAATCGAAAAGAAAGCATCAAAACGGATGGCCCAAGTATGAATAGCGGCCGAAATCCTGTCTATGGGGCAGACATTAATTACTATTTAGAGGATACCTTAAAGCAAGCCCCAGTCGTAGAAATTCTAGATGCAGATAAAAGAATCATACGCGTCTTGAAAACCCAAAACCAGACCGGTATTACTCGAGTTCATTGGGATTTAAGGTATGAACCCACTGATAAACCCAAGCTGCTTAATCCTCCTCCGGGCCGCCCTTGGGTAGAATTGAATGGAGAGGGTTGGCGTCCATTGGTTACCTGGGATTTGGATCTATGGATGGGCCAATTGGGACCAAGAGTAGTTCCAGGTGAATATACCGTACGACTACGAGCAAAAGACAAAGTGATTGAAAAGACAGTAGAAGTTCTGAAAGACCCCAATTCAGAAGGGTCGGTTGAGGACGTTGAAGCCCAGGTAGAGCTGTTGTTAGAACTCCGAGAAGCAATGAATGCCGCCGTAGGCATGATCAATGAGGTAGAAATGATTAGAGCACAACTAACAGAAATGATACCGGACTTGGAGAAAGCTAAATCTAAAACAGAAGCAATCCGACTCAAGAAGGTTGCCGATGAAGTAGCAGGTGCTTTGTATGACATCCATCTGACGGGAGCACGAGAAGATGCTTTTCGTTCACCTATGAAACTATATGGAAGGTTAAGTGCATTGGCGAGTGACTTGAATGGAAGTGGCATTGATTTCAAGCCAACCGATCAGCAGGCAGAGGTAGCAGGAGTCTTGGACGGACGCCTGTCCAAAGTGAAAGATATTTTCAGAGCCTTGGTGGATAAAGACATCGCTCAATTCAATGCAAAGCTCAGCAAGTCGGCTAAGAAAATACAACTGGCAAGAAAACCATAAACTATGCCATGTAGATGGATGCTGTTGGTCTTGTTTTGTTATGTTCTTGTTGCCTGCGGTAATGCAAGTGCTACATCCCCTCCACAAAGTGAGGGGCAGGATAGTATCCCCCTTTTGCCGCTGACATTAGAAGATGAACTAAGAGATATGGGCATTCGCTTGTTTCCTGATTCTAATCTGAGTTATTCCCATGCCAAAGTTCAGGTAAAACAGCTGCGGAATCAACTTACTGGATCAAACAAGCCTTCTGGTTTTGTGGATAGCGTTTTTGTCGAGCTATTGGTCAATACTTTGATTCCCTACTGGTACGGTACGCCCTGGTCATTCGAAGGGCATACGGCTAAACCTGGTATTGGAGAAATCGCCTGTGGATATTTCGTTTCAACTACTTTGAAAGACTTGGGGTTGATACTAAATCGCTATCGATTAGCCCAACAGGCTCCTATACACGAAGCAAAATCCTTGGCGATCGACACCAATTTTTTGCAAACCATCGTAGGCCAAGAAGTCCAGCAAAATATACAACAAATACAAGACCGCACATCTCCGGGCATGTATTTTATTGGCTTTGATGCTAGCCATGTCGGTTTTCTGCTGAGTCGAAATGGCAAGATATATCTGATTCACTCTAATTACTTGGCGGCTAAAGGAGTGATGATTGAGCGAATTGAGGAGTCAGAAGTTTTTGCTTCTTATCAACGCTTTTACCTGGTTCCCTTATCTGCCAATCCTGGACTTAAGCAAAAATGGCTGCAGGCAGAACAGCTAAAGATAATCACTGAATAATCGTATATGTTACCTAAATCAAGCCTTTTTTGCCTCTTCACTACTTTGATTCTGTTCGGGTGCAATCGTCCTAGTGCTGAACTCAAACAAGAGGCAAAAGGAGAAAACACTGTTCAGACCCTTCCCATTCAAGTGCCTTCTGGACTAGTAAAAAGTAGAACTGAGAAGGGCCGAATTAGTAGCAAGATATTGGGTTACGATTTGCAATATTGGGTGCACCTTCCCAAAGGTTACCAGGAAGGGAAGCACTACCCTACCCTATACGTGACAGATGGATTTTGGTACAAAGAACAAGGCGGTTTATTAAAGATAGCAGATCGCCTATTAAAGAAAGAGAAAATTGAATCAATAATTATTGTTTTGGTAGATGCGATTGGCCCGGATAATAGAAATGACAATCGGAGAGAACTAGAGTTCCTCTGTAATCCGAAATATGTCGAATTCTATAAAGAAGAGCTAATCCCAAAAGTTGACCAAGATTTTAGCACCGATACAAGTCAACAGGAAAGAGGTATGTTAGGTCTTTCGTTTGGTGGCCTCAACTCCATGTATTTCGGGCTCTACGCCAGCGACCTATTTGGCAAGATAGGAATCCAATCACCAGCGCCTCATCCTTGCCCGGATATTTACCAGGCTTATGTAGATAGCCCAACTCTGCCGATCAACATTTACCTTAGTACTGGCACTGTAAATGATACTGCTCCCGCAGCACGAAAGCTGAAAGGGATTCTAGAAAATAAGGGATACGAAATTGCCTATCAAGAAGTTGCTGAAGGACATAATTGGAGCAACTGGAAACCTCTTTTAGACGATGTTCTTTTGCATTTTTATAGTACTAAATCGACCCCTAACAATGATTAGACTATTGGTTTTATTGAGTATAATTGGACTCCTAAGCTGTCAATCCAGCAAGCAAGAGGATACCGTCGATTCTCGCCCCAATATTCTATTCATCCTAGTGGACGACCTCGGCAAAGAATGGGTGAGTTGCTATGGCGCCGAAGATATTGAGACGCCAAATATTGATGCCCTAGCTAAGAGCGGTATGCTTTTCCACAATGTCTACTCCATGCCCCAATGTACTCCCACTCGATTGACTTTTCTAACCGGCCAGTATCCCTTCCGGCATGGTTGGGTGAATCATTGGGATGTACCGAGATGGGGAGGTGGCGCTCATTTTGATGAAAGACTAAACCCATCCGCAGCCAACTATATGCGTGAGGCAGGATATGCCACAGCTATTGCTGGGAAGTGGCAGATTGATGATTTCCGGGTAGAACCTGATGCCTTAGTGAAAGCGGGATTTGAGGAGTACTGCATGTGGACGGGTTACGAAACGGGGATACCGGAAAGTGCTGAGCGGTTTCAAGATGCCTATATATTCACCAAGTCTGGCAGCAAAACTTATGACGGTTCCTTTGGACCAGATGTTTTCAAGGACTTTCTGATTCAATTCATGCAGAAAGATCGAGACCAACCCTTCTTCGCCTATTACCCCATGGTCTTGACCCATCCACCTTTGGTCAACACTCCCGATGAATCGGCTGATGAACCCATTGGAAAACATAAAGCAATGGTAAGATACACCGATAAGATTCTGGGTGAAATGGTTACAGCCTTGGAAGCTGCTGGGAAAAGGAAAAATACGGTAATCATATGGACAACAGACAATGGCACTAGTCGAGGTCTGGTCGGCAACTACAAGGGGCAGTCAGTCGATGGAGGTAAATCAAAAACCACTGAATCCGGTATTGCTTCGCCCTTCATTGTGAGTTGGCCAGCAAAGGTCAAGCCGAAGCAGAGCACACAGGATTTAGTGGATTTCACGGATCTCCTTCCTACCTTCCTGGACCTAGCTGGAGCAACAGTCCCACAAAAGCTTCAACTACATGATGTAGAGTATCCTCTAGATGGTCACTCCTTCAAACCTTCTTTATTAAATCCTGGCCAAGCCACGGGTCGTCCCTGGATCTTAAGTATGGGAGGTGGGAATAGGGCTAAGCTGACAGAACAGGGAGTGGAGAATCAATATGTATTCCGAGATCGGGTGGTCCGCAATAAGCAATACAAGCTTTATATTAATACCGAGGCACAAGCTGAACAATTCTTTGATCTTATTGCTGACCCATTTGAAACCACCAACCTCATTGAGGAGTTAAATACGGAGGAGCGGCGATCTAACTTTGAGGAGTTGAGCCAAATCATCCCGAGCTTTCCAGCAAAGGATGCAGAGCCGCGTTATCATCCTAATCCTCCCCAAGAATGGGATGTAGAAATTACCGCTGAAAGTCAAACTTGGAAGCTACGCAAGTAGCTTGATTTTCACCGCATTATTTCCGAAGGAATTGTTATTCTTGTACAAAAGTTGTCTAAACCTAATCTATACACTATGAGTGGAAACAAAATCGCGCTATACGATGCCTTTGGGGAACTTCTGTATGTTCTAGCAAAAGCAGATGGAGAAATTCAGAAAGAAGAAGTCGATGAATTAGAGAAGATTCTTAAAGCGCATCCTTGGTCAAAAGAAATCATCTGGTCTTTTAACTATGAGGCGAAAAAGGAAAATAATCTTGAGGATTTGTATCAGAAGGTTTTGCATGCCTGCTTTGATCTTGGACCAAACCCAGAATATCAATTCATGGTGGAAGTACTAGAAGCCGTGGCAGAATCAAGCCTTGGTGTTGTAGAAGAAGAAAGAGCATTGATCGATCGGTTTCAAAAGGACTTGGTTGAGGAGTTCAAGAAGCGCTCCTAGTCGTTGATTTCTCATAGGGAGTAGTTTTCTAATCGGATGAAAAGGTCACAAAAACGCTGGTTTGCCCTCCAAATTGCTGCACCTGCCCTAATCGGTTTTGGTCTTACCCTATATTACTACGTACAAAACTATAGTTTCCTGTATAGTAAACCGATAGTAGGCCCCATTACCACCCTTTGCCTTCTAGTTTTTGGCGCATACGCTTTCACCCTCTATCCCAGAACACTCCACGACTTACGTAGCAAGACACCGGCTCAGATCCGCCACGACAGTTGGTTGAAAATCTTCTATTATCATTTGCCCATTGTCTTTCTAATCACAAGCTTCGTAGTAGGCTGGATGTATTTTACCAGGTGGCTGATGAAATGGGCTGCTGGAGCCTATTTCCCTGGCCTTGAGGGGTTAATGTTTCTACTAGCCTTACTCATGCTTGGGCAAGAATTCATGAAGTACCTTGCGCGTAGACCCGGCTTACGCGATTATATCGAAAAAAAAGAGCCGGAGCAGGCCCGTTTGAAGCTAACGAATAGGCAGTTGAAGGTGTTAATCATTGGTCAATCTTTATTATTTCTGCTACTGGCCTGGCTAGCTTTTGCCATAGCTACGGCCCTCCTTCTAGCCCTAGGTAAGGATTTTCTTTCAGCGGAATGGATCATCATTTTCATAATTTTTGCTTTTACACCCATACTCGTAGGACTGATAAGGTTAGAACTTCGCTTGGAAAAATGGAGTCGAGATCACTTCTATATCCCTTGGAATTCCAATTAGTGCGTATATCATAACATTTCGTAATTTGTGCCATTAGTTCAAAACTGCTTCCGTTTCCAAGAGGTTAGGGAGGAATCAGCCACTGGAATTATATGCTGGAGCAAGAACTACCATGAAAAGCCTGGTCTTTAACTGTGAAACATAAAACTACAGCATCTAACCTTTTGCTTAGAAAGTATCTCATTCTAGGGTGCAGTGTCTTGTTATGTCTGTTTCTTAGCGCCTGTCAATCTTCCAATTCCAGCAATCCGTATACTGCTGAGGCTCAAGCGGGCAAGCTTTCTCTCGTTGACTGGGATCCCAGTTTACATAGTGAGGTACAATTAATTGGTGACTGGGCCTTTATTCCAGGTGATCTAGTCGATAGTTTCCCTACTTCTGCTGAATCACATATCTATCTCCCTGATACTTGGGGAGAAAGAACCATTGGGTCATATTTTGAGAGTGGGCAGGGTTGTGCCAGCTTACGTTTGCAGATTCGAGGATTACCCCGTATGAAATTGGCCCTGGCCATCAAGCAAATCAACTCCGCTTATCAAGTTTTTCTGAATGGGAAATTGGTTCATCAGAATGGTCAGGTGGCTTGCCATTCGGCTGAGGCAGTTCCTGATTATAGTTACCAACCTTATGTGTTTGATAATATCGGGGACGAGTTGGAGATTATCCTACAAATCTCCAATTTCCACGCCCGAAACATTGGTGTTCCTACGGCACTTGCACTAGGCAAGCCTTCCGCCATTCTGGGAGCTTCATCCTGGCAAACAATTGTTGATGCTTTCCTCTTTGGTGCCTTACTTATCATTGCTATTTATCATTTCATTGTGTTCTTTTTTAGAACTGAGGATAAATCCCTGCTCTACTTTGCAATGGCGGCCCTTGCTTTGGCTATCAGGACCTTACTTACGGGGGAACAATTGGCCTATGGTTGGGTTCCTTCTAGTACTTATTTTGCCCTATTTAAGATCGACTATCTAACCTATACGCTTGGGACGGTCTTCTTCATATCCTACATACACTCAATTTTCCCAAGGGAATATGCAAGGTGGCAGGTTTGGGTATTAACCATTCCCGCTCTCTTCTACTCTTTTGTGATACTGTTGACATCCAACCAATTTTATTCTGGTTTTCTAACTTACTTTCAATTGCTAACAGGTATTGGGCTACTCTTTATTGTAGTCGGTCAAATCCGGGCCATCTACTATAAGAGAGAAAATGCTTGGTTGTTCGCTGCTGGTTTTTTGGCCTTTGTGCTAGGAGTAGCAAATGACATCCTTCACTACAGTTCTATCAGTCTTACTGGTAGCGATAATATGTCGGTCTTAGGTGTATTTATCTTCTTTATTGCTCAGTCTGTTCTATTATCGTATCGTTTCTCCAGAGCTTATCGACAGATAAAAGAACTTTCAAATGATCTACAGCAATCAGTTGATAATCAGGTACAATTGAATCAGGCTATCAAAAGATTTGTTCCCGTACAATTTCTTCAAGAGCTAGGTAAAGAAGGATATTCAGATATCCAGTTGGGCGATTCTACGGCAAAAGTAATGACGGTTCTATTTAGTGACCTACGTTCATTCACACAATTATCGGAATCCCTAAATCCTATGCAGAACTTCGAGTTCCTGAATAGTTATCTTAAACGCATGGAACCTCCCATCCAAAATCATGGTGGATTTGTGGATAAGTACATTGGAGATGCCATTATGGCGCTTTTCAGAGACCGAGAAAATGTTCGTTCAGCAGATGCGGCAGTGCAAACGGCTTTGGCTCTTAGGCAAGAATTACAGCAGTTTAACCAGGAACGGACCAGCCGACAGCAACCAGCCATTGATTTCGGTATTGGTATCAATACAGGGGAATTAATGTTAGGAACAGTGGGTTCAGAGAACAGACTAGATACCACTGTTATAGGGGACACGGTGAACTTGTCCTCGCGTTTAGAAGCGCTGACCAAGTACTTTGGGACACCGATCCTTCTCAGTGAATATACTTATCATGCCCTCTCCGATCCCAATGAACTCCCACTAAGGAAAATTGATCTCGTTCGCGTTTCCGGGAAAGAAAAGCCAATTACGATCTATGAGTTGATCAGCCAGGAAGACCCTGCTCTTGCGGATCGAAAGCAAGCATCCTTACTCAATTTTTACCAAGCTATCGATTGGTACAGTCAAGGTCGGTTTAGGGAGGCGCTGAAAATCTTCCGTCAAATATTGTTATTCAACCCAGAAGATCGTGTAGTTGAACAATATCGCGTGCGTTGTGAATATTTTATCGAACATCCACCAAAAAGAGACTGGGATCGCGCGCTTGAAATCTCAAGCGCCACCTGGTAAGAAACCTCAGAAGTTTTTCATAAAGTAATCCTCCTCTAACATGGCATAGAGATAGTTATCTCGCCACCCATCCGACATCGGAAGAATCTTTCGCCGTAAACCTTCTCTTCTCATTCCAATTTTTTCCAACACTCGGATTGAGCCGCTATTTGTTGTATCCACGCCTGCTTCCAAACGATGAAATTTTAATACTTCAAAGACAAATTTTGCCACCGCCCTTCCAGCCTCTGTCGCTATCCCTTTCCTCCAAAAGGCCGGATCTATCGTATAAAATAGTTCTGCAGATCGAAATCGTTCCGGTGCTCCATCTAAGCCTATTTCGCCTACGAATTGATTATTTGCTTTTGAAAAAATAGACCATCCATAGTTGGTTCGGGGAGTTTTGGGTTGATCCAAAAACGCAGAGGACAGTGTTTTCTTGACAGCTTCAAGCGGTAAGGGTGAAGGTAAGGTGTGGAAGGGTTCCACGACAGGATTCGCAAGCATCTCATGGATCATAGGGATATCCGCTTCGGTCCACTCTCGAAGCCAAAGCCGTTCTGTGTTTATTTCTACTAGTTTCATATGCCCAAAACTAGAAAACTGGAGAGAAAGTTCCGGGGAATGTAGCCAAGATTCTTGCTGATTAGCAGCGGCCTCTAGTGAGAGATAGACAAAAGAAAGGGGCCCTGAACTGCTTCATTACCCCTTCGTGGAAATCATAATCTATACATTAACCTAGTCGTGACAAAATCATGGTGACGACAAACCATGAACGAAAACAAATTGTCTATAAAATCATCTTAAATTTTCAGATCTGCTAAAAATCGGAAACAGCGTTATGCCAAGTCTAAGTACTCATCTAGATCGGAAATACTGGAAATGCGGTCCATTAATTTGCCAATCAGAAAAGAGTAACACTCATCAACAGAAGCAAATGGCTTGCTTTGATCTCGCAATGGATATAGCCCGGAGGCCTCTTCCAAGGCATTATCTGGATTCAATTTTAGGTATGGTATATAGAACTTGTAGTTGCCGTTCGCCGGTTTGGTGGTATAGTCTATCCCCAATTTTTGTTTCAACTTGAGAAAGACCATATGATATTGGCGAATCCCTTCTTTTTCTCTGAAAGCCTCTATTAATGTGATCGTCGGACTATTCCGATGTTTGTTGAAAAACTCCTTAATTTTTTTGTTGAACTTGGCTGTATGTTTCATAAGCGTATTGCTTTGGTGGTATAGGTGGAAAGTCACTCTTGGGAGGAAGAGTAGAGCAATAAATTGAAATGATCAACCAGGGGGTTGCTCTTTTCAGTTGTCCAACAAATACCGGGGGTTCAATACTTCAACAGGCGATACGTTTTCTCAAAGGTCACATAAGTGAAATCGCAATTCGGTAACGTAAGATGTTCGTCTCAAAGTAAGGTATGGAACATTTTAGATGGGAAGTGGTGTAGTTTCCCTATAGTGCGGTAAACGAAGACTTGGAAAAGAAGGTTCCATTTTTTGGCAAAAAAATTCCAATAAGCTATTCTGCGAAATTCACATAGTACAATAAATAAATTAAGTCAATTCTTAATTTAAACATATATCAATTCGTAATCCACTTGAATCAAAGGATATAAGCAGGTTCAACACCCAAGTCTTGCTACTATCATGCTGCATAGACATTATTTTGTTGCTGCTTAATATTCTCGATCAATGGCTCCCGTGTTGGTTCACTCTGCCCGCTTACAATCCCTCATCGGCGATTCGCTTGCTTAGAGTTTTTCTACTTTCCAGCAGGTTTTGCTCTCCTTTCTTCACTTCAGTCTGTCCTTCGGCCACTTTCATTGTCACTCAAGAGGAACAGACCAAAACACTTATCTAACAAAATAGCGCTCTTATTCACCCAACAGGGACACTTATACATCTCCAATCTGTAGCAGCCTCACTTAGGTTAGATTTACAGCATCCCTATTGAACAAACATTGAACAACACACAACACTATGACACTCAATAATCCCTATGTAGTCAGCATCTGGCTGATCTTTCTTTCTATTCCTTCCTTGAATGCTATCACCCTTTATTCTCAGTCTTCAGGCACTTGGGCCGCCTTTGGAGGAACCATCGCGCTCTTCAACGATGCTGCTAATGGATCCGGAACTTCATATGATGGTAACACGACGGCATGGCAAGGTGCTACGGTAGACATTGTCATTCAGGCCGGCCATGATATTACTTTTAGACACGGATCCTTCATTATTGGGAATCTCACTATCGAAGTTGGCGCTAAGCTGTACGCGAATGACAATAGCGCATTTTTCAACTATCTCCTGGACGTCAGAGGAAGTACGATCCATGTTGATGGTAAATTCGGCAATGGCGTTCCTGCAGACCCCAACCTAGCAGATCGGATTGGCTTAATTACACAAGGCGGAAACATCACTGGTGCTGGGGAATTGACCTTGCGGGAGCTGCAATGGAATTTTCAAGCTGCCGCTTTAAAAGTAGTAGCCACGCTCAACATGCATATGTTTTATAATGGTGCATGGGATACTTTCTACCTGTATAATACTCTGGGTTCAGGAAATGCTCAGCAATTTAGTGTGGGGGCTGGCGGACACTGCAATGTATATGGCAACTTTGCGGCAGATTTTGATCTTAGAAATCCAAATACTGCAAGTTCGAATGCCACAGATTTCCTGGGTAAGTTAGTAGTGGATGGTACCATGACCGTCCAAGAAGGAAATCTAATTCTAAAGAACGATAATTCTATCGGCCAGAACTTCACCTTAGCGGTGAATAAAGATGGACTACTTCTTGTTTCCAATAGTATTCAAGGAAATGGAGGAGTGGGAGACCCCAACCCCTACCCTGGGGATGGCATCGACCAATTAGATGTAAGCGGGACACTGGAATGCAAAGCCACCGATCCCATTTTATATACAAGCACACGCGCAGTAGTCAATATGAATAATATAGGCTCCACTATGAAGATTAGTGGTGATGCCAATCAGTTATTGGATGATGATGTCTTGGGGGCTCGCTATAATAATGTTGAGTTGGCAGGTGTCGGGCCCAAACAATTGGAAGGAGCTACGGCTATAGATAACAACTTAATTTTCAATGCCGGGAATCTAGAATTGGGGAATCACGACCTTACTATGGTCAAAACTTTTCTATCCGGCGAAACCAATAATACATTTGTGAATGTAGGGGCAGCTCAATTTGTTGAAACCAATGGCACAGGGGTTTTGAAAGCCCATATGCCAGCTGGAGGCTTTATTTCTCCAGGCTACCTGACACTTCCTGTTGGCAAAACAACTTACAACCCTGTCACCTTTCAAAGCTATGGTTTCGTGGGAGATTTCATGAGTGCTCGAGTGGCCGATCAAGTACTCAGTGATGGGACTTCAGGTTCTCCGATTACTAGCCATTCCCTAAATAAAACGTGGTTCATAGATGAAGATGTCCAAGGTGGCGCCAATCTGAATATGACTTTGACATGGACCATCCAAGACCAGTCTGTAGACTTCAATCAATCCAAAGCCTATATTGGCCACTATATCAATAGTGCCTGGGATACGGACACTCAATTTCCAGGAGGAAAAGCAACGGCTTCTTCTGGGGGGCTATTTACCGTAACTCGTAATGGGGCAAATACCTTTTCTCCTTTTACTGTCTTCAGTCTGCCCGCTGTTGCCTTGCCCGTGGAATGGCTTTCTTTTGAGGCTAAGCCTCTGGCTCGAGATGTTGAGCTTAGATGGCTAACTGCCTGGGAGCATGACAATAGTCACTTTGTTATAGAACATAGTGTAGATGGGCAAGAATTCATACCCATTGGGACTTTGGAGGGAAAAAATAACAGCACCTTGCAACAGGCCTACACTTTCGTTCACACCAAACCTGACCTGGGGATCAACTATTATCGTCTTAAACAGCTTGATTTTTCTGGCGATTACGAGTACAGTGAGATACGTTCCGTTTTCTTTCTGGGAGGGTCCGAGGAGAAAAAACTACAATGCTTCCCCAATCCTGCTGAGCATCAGCTTCAAGTTCAGCTAGCCGATGAAGTCTTACCTAATGGCCCACTGAAGATTGTCAATTCCATGGGTCAAATTGTGGGTCGCATACCCTTACAAGGAACAATGGAAAACATCGATATCTCCAGGCTGACACCTGGCACCTACATCCTCCTACTTCAAACCCCAAATGAAATCTCCAGATTCACTTTTGTCAAAAAGTAATCTGCGCTATACCTCTTCTTTGGCGAGGGTACAAAAAACAAGGTATCCCTCGCCAATATCCTACCACAAATGATTCTGTCTAGGCAACACAATCTTCACTGCCCGCCAATTACTGACAATTAGTTGTAGTACCCTTTATCAACTTCCCCAAAAAAAAGTATTTTTAGGTTCCTACCTTTTAAATTGTCAAATAGAGATGGTAGGATAGTACTAGAGAATGGGCTGTTCGACTAAAGTACCTTCGTTCAGCACCAATTAAGGAGAACCAACAAAACAATTCTTATGCTTCTTTTAGCCAGCGACTTTGCCCTTTTCCTTGGGCGATTTCATCCATTAGTCGTTCATCTACCTATCGGTTTTTTGGTATTGGCCATTTTGGTCGAGATTTTTCTAGGGAAAAAACAAAGTGATCAAGGGCCTGACTATGTCCGCTTCATCTTAGGGTGGAGTGTAGTTGGAAGTGCTTTATCCATATTGTTTGGTTGGCTATTGGCCGGAAATGGCGGATATACGGGCAGTACTTTGGGCTGGCATCGTTGGTTAGGTGTAGCCACAGGTGTTGTAAGCCTTTTACTATGGTATGTTAAAGGCGGTGGGCTTCCGGTTCTAAAGGCCTATTATCGACCCATGCTATGGGCGACCCTGGGATTAGTTGCTGTTACGGGACATCTAGGCGGTAATTTAACACATGGGGCTGATTATCTAGTAAAATATGCTCCGGGGCCAATTGCTGCTTTATTGGGTGGCAGTGGTGAGTCTACCGAAGTGGGTATAAATATTACCGACCCAGATTCCGCCATGGTCTATGATAAAGTTATAAAACCGATCCTCTCAGAGAAATGCTTTAGTTGTCATAATGAAGACAAGACCAAAGGCGGACTCGTTATGTCTACGATAGAGGGCTTGCAGGAGGGCGGAAATAAAGGTCATGCTTTAGTATCCGGGAAAGCCATGGATAGTGAAATCTGGAAGCGGGTTACCTTACCACAAGAAAGCAAGAAATTCATGCCTCCTGATGGCAAAACGCCAATGAACTATCAGGAAATCAGGTTGCTCGAATGGTGGATAGGAAATGGTGCCTCTTTTGATGAAACCCTGGCACAAGCTGAACTTCCCGGTTCCATAAAGAATATTTTGGAATCAGGCTATGGCGTGAGTTTGGTAAAAAAGCCATGGATTGAGCAAATGGAAGTGGAGGCTGTTTCTCCGAAAGTGCAGGAAGAGTTACAAGCACTTGGTTATCGCGTGCAAGCTATAGCGGCCAACAATAACCTCTTGGATGTTAAGCTAAATAAGCTAGAAGATCCATTGGCGGCCGCCCAAGTAAAGCCATTGCTTTCAGCAGATGAGCAAATTACTTGGTTGGATATGAGTGAACAAAAAATCAGCGGAGAATTGCTTAATATGATCGGCCAGCTACCACACTTGACTCGCCTGAGATTGCAGAAGGGAGAGATTGAGGAACAAGGCCTAAGTCATTTAAGCAACCTTAAGCACCTGGAATCACTTAACCTATACGGGACTAACATTGGGGATGCTGCCATTGAGAGCATCGCTCAAATAAAATCCTTAAAACGCGTCTACCTATGGCAAACGCAGATATCGCCGGAAGCCATTACTAAGCTATCAGAAAAAAGACCTGACTTAGAGGTAGTCGCTGGCTTAACATTTGCCCAAAACGCAGATGAATCATGAATTTTTGCAAGTTTAGTCTATACCTAATTGCCATTCTTTTATTGGGCGCTTGCCAAAGTGGCACACCAGAAGAAGTAGAGCAAGCGATGATCAAATTGCCAGATCAGATTGACTTCAACATGCATGTGAAGCCCATTTTATCTGATCGCTGCTTTGCTTGTCATGGCCCTGATGAAAAAACCAGAGAAGGGGACCTAAGGCTGGACTTGGAAGAACAGGCCTTTGCCAAACTACCGAGCAAACACACGGCTTTTGCAAAAAAGAGCCTGCGTAATAGTGCCGCTATTCAACGGATTCTATCGGAGGATGAGGATGTAATCATGCCTCCTCCGGCCTCTAATCTTAGCTTAAGTGTGGAGGAAAAAGCGATCCTCGTCAAATGGGTAAAACAAGGGGCTGAGTGGAAAGAACATTGGTCATTCATTCCACCAATGAAACCAGTAGTCCCAACAATAGCAAAAGAAGAGTGGGAACAGCTTAATCCTATTGACAATTTTGTACAAACAAAATTAGCTCGCGAAGGGGTCACACCTAATGCCGAGGCCAACAAAGAGAGGTTGTTAAGGCGTTTAAGCATCGATCTGACTGGGCTTCCGCCTAGCATTGAGGAAATGGATGCTTTTTTGGCGGACAACTCTCCTGATGCCTACGAAAAGGTGGTGGATCGATTAATAGGCAGTGTGGCCTATGCCGAACGAATGGCCATGGAGTGGTTAGATATTGCCCGGTACGCGGATTCACATGGACTACATGCCGATGGTTGGCGGTACATGCATCCTTGGAGAGATTGGGTAATCAAGGCATTTGATAAAAATATGCCTTATGACCAGTTTATTACGTGGCAACTGGCCGGAGATATGCTACCTAACGCAACTCAGGAGCAGAAATTGGCTACGGCCTTTCACCGGAATCACCCCATGACAGCTGAGGGCGGAGTGATCGAAGAGGAGGCTCGTTTGGAATATGTTTTCGATCGTACCAATACTACTGCAACCGCCATCCTTGGGCTGACCATGGAATGCGCCCGTTGTCATGACCATAAGTTTGATCCGATATCACAGGAGGAATATTTTCAGCTTTCAGCTTTTTTCAATAACGTCAAAGAACTGGGTATGACCGGAGATGATGGCAACTACGGCCCTTCCCTACTATTACCCAGTAAAGCTACCGAAAAGGAGTTAGCAGAAATAGAGCAATTCATTCAAACAAAAGATCAAGAAATTGTACAACTCCGGAAAGCTGTGGCTGAGAAGGGAAAGGCCACAAAAGTAAATCGAGCGATTCGTCAATTAAGGCCGGATGTCTACCTTCCTGTTGAAAGTCGGAAATCATTAGGTAAGAAAGGTTCGATCGACATTTTGGATGGTAATCAATCAAGCCGGGTGGCGAAAAGCCTCGAAATGCGCTATGATGAAGAGCGAGCTGGGCAGGTACTATTGGTTGATGATGAATTTGATCGTTTTCTGATTCAGAAAGTTGGCATTTTTGATGTACATGAATCTTTCGCCGCAGGCGTTTGGATTAACACCCACCAAAGAGACTCTAGCAAAACCCAGGTGATAATGGGGACTGCGGGTAATAAGAATAATTTCTGGCGAGGATGGGATTTCTATCTCAATGAACAGAATCATTTATCGGCCCGCCTGATTCACAGCTTACCGAATAACTACATTCAACTGACGACTAAAACATCTCTGCCCATTAACACCTGGCAACATGTGGCCTTCACTTATGATGGGTCAGGAAAAGCCGGTGGTCTAGCCTTGTATGTAGATGGAAAAGCTGTTGAAACCCGAATTGAGTACGATCAGTTATATAAGAATATTCTCCCCGTTCATTCTGGCAATCATCGTTTGTCAGAAGCTCCGATAATGGTGGGGAAAAGTGGGCGCGCCTTCACGGGGGAGAGTGGGGTCTTTATGGGCAAGCTAGATGAGTTGGTTATATTTAGGAGACTCGTAAGCCCATTGGAAATTGCTCGCTTGGTAGGCTTAGGAGAAGAAGAAGCTTCGGCAGATGCCTGGCTCACTCATCAAGTGATTAAGGATCCAAATTTCCAAAGTATACACAGGGCGCGCAGTAACGCTATCCAGAAACGTATCGCTATAATGGACACCGTACCGGAAGTGATGGTGATGGAAGAAATGCCAACCGCTCGTACAACCTATGTGCTAAATCGAGGCCAGTATGATTCTCCATTGCATGCCGTAGATGCTGCTACACCAGAATCTGTTCTGGATTTCCCGGAAGATCTTCCTCGAAACCGACTCGGTTTGACGAAATGGCTATTTAGTCCAGAGAATCCACTAACTGCAAGAGTAGCCGTAAATAGATATTGGCAACTCTTCTTTGGAAAGGGATTGGTGAACACACCTCAAGATTTTGGCAATCAAGGTGCCCTACCTAGTCATCCTGGTCTATTGGACTGGTTGGCGGTCACTTTCCGAGAATCGAATTGGGATGTAAAGGCATTGCATAAGCTCATTGTGATGTCCAATACTTATCGCCAATCCTCCATTGCTGATGAGGCCCTTCGTGAAATTGACCCTTATAACGATCTTTTAGCCAGAGGGCCAAGCCATCGTTGGCCAGCCGAAATTATCAGAGACAATGCCTTATCAGCGGCCGGTCTATTGAATCGCAAAGTGGGTGGAATAAGTGTAAAACCATACCAACCTGAAGGGCTTTGGATTGATTTGGGCAACTTTTCCTACAAATTGCTACACTATAAACAAGATGAGGGAGATGACTTATACAGACGATCCATGTATACCTTCATACGACGTACCTCTCCCCCACCTGCCATGACTATATTTGATGCTCCAAGTCGAGAGGTTTGTACCATTCAACGCGAGATTACTAATACCCCATTGCAAGCCCTAGTGCTCTTGAATGATCCTACCTTTGTGGAGGCTGCCCGCGTTATGGCGGAACGAATGCAGAAAGAAGGGGGTGAAACGCTACAAGATAAAATCACTTTTGCTTTTCGACTTTTAACAGGCAGAAAACCGAGTTCGGAGGAATCTCAGGTATTGGTCAATCTCTTTGAAAAAGAGAAAGAACGCTTTAGCGCTGAGCCAAAGCGCGCCCAAGAGACCTTAGCAATTGGAGAGTTTCCGGTTGATCCACAATTAGATCCAATTGAGACGGCAGCCCTTGCTATGGTGAGCAGCATGCTGATCAATCATGATGAATTCTACATGAAACGCTAGAACTAAATCTTTCTTTGACTATCATCAAAGAACTAACTAAATATTATGTCTGGCTGTCACGAGTATAGATCCTTTCAGAGCAGAAGAGACTTCCTAGCCAAATCCGCAATGGGCTTAGGGGCTATGGCTCTGGGTTCAATCATGAATCCTTTGCAAGCTTTTGGTACCGTTGATCCGATCATCAATGGTGGTGGAATTCTCGGAAATCCGCATTTCGCACCTAAGGCCAAACGCATCATCTACATGTTTCAGAGTGGGGCGCCATCCCAGATTGACCTCTTTGATCCGAAACCATTGTTGCGTAAAATGAATGGGGAAGAATTACCAGCCAGTATCAGAGGCGAACAGCGATTGACTGGCATGACGGCAGGTCAAACCTCCTTTCCCTTAGCTGGCTCCTTATTTGATTTCAAACAACATGGGCAAAGCGGTCAGTGGATTAGCAACCTAATGCCACACACCGCCAAAATTGCTGATGACATTTGCTTTGTCAAGTCCATGTACACGGAAGCCATAAATCACGACCCAGCCGTGACCTTCATTCAAACGGGATCGCAGTTGCCTGGGCGCCCTTCCATTGGGGCCTGGTTGAGCTATGGCCTCGGTACTGATAATGAAAACCTACCCTCTTTTGTAGTGCTCATTACTAAAGGGAAACAAGGGCAACCTCTTTATTCTCGCTCTTGGGGAAGCGGCTTCCTACCGGCGCAACACCAGGGCGTTCAATTCCGCTCCGGAAAGGACCCTGTGCTATTTCTAAACAATCCGGATGGCGTATCCTCTGCCGATCGGCGCCGGCAACTAGACCACCTCAAGCAACTGCAGGAAATGCAAGCTGCTCAGATCAAAGACCCAGAAATTGATGCTCGGATTGCACAATATGAAATGGCATTCCGCATGCAATCCTCTGTACCAGATGTAGTTGATTTATCCGATGAGCCGGATCATATTTTCGACATGTATGGAGAAGACAGCCGCAAGCCCGGCACCTACGCAGCCAACTGTTTGTTGGCTAGGAGATTGGCAGAAAAAGGTGTCAAGTTCATTCAGTTATTCCATCAAGGATGGGATCAGCATGGCAATTTACCCAATGCCATTAAGGTACAAGCTAAGGAAACAGATCAAGCCTCTGCTGCTCTCCTAATGGATCTTAAACAAAGGGGAATGCTGGATGATACGCTTCTAATATGGGGGGGTGAATTTGGCCGAACCAGCTACTCACAAGGTCAGTTGACGGTAGATAATTATGGACGAGATCATCATCCTAGATGCTTCACCACCTGGATGGCTGGAGCTGGCATCAAGCCAGGTTTTTCGTTCGGGGCAACTGATGATTTCGGATATAATATTACGCAAAACCCTGTTCATATCCACGATTTTCAGGCTACTGTTCTACATCTCCTTGGCATTGATCATGAGCGCCTCACCTATCGCTTCCAAGGTAGAAGATTTCGGTTGACCGATGTGCATGGTCATGTAGTAAAAGAGATACTTGCATAACAAACTTGGTTACACAGTGGGTGACTTCGAGCCACCCACCGTGTATGACCTAGCGTTTAGCAGAAGTATTTTTCTTCATGATCGGCAACTTAATCTGGGAAGGATACTTGGCGGAGTGATGAATCTGATTGTGAGCAATAACGCCCTCTTTTTCATCAAAGTTATTCCCACCCGTATTCAAATTCCTAGTGAATCGAGGAAAATTACTACTTGATATCTCAATTCTAATGGAGTGTCCCTTCGCGAAATAGTTACTAGTGGACATCGGAGTCATATTGATTTCGTATACTTCTCCCTCCTTCATAAACACCTCTTTCTCATAGCCTTCGCGATAGCGAGCTCTTTGGATGGTCTCATCAAGATTATAAGCTCGACCGTCAGGATAGACATCGATCAATTTGATGGTGAAGTCAGTATCTTTCGCATCAGAACCTACGAAAAGTTTAGCCTCGATAGAACCTGTCACTTCGATGCCTTCCTCCAAAGGAGCACTAGTATATACTAAAATGTCACTTCGGGTTTCCATTTGTTGCTGGTCATAAGCACCGCCCTTTACGGCATTCCCCGTACAGCAAACATTTCCACCATAGGATTTGACCGGATTCATCGGATCATAGGTAAACTTGTCTACAGCTGCTTTGGCCTTAGCGGCTTCCATCACGAGTTGTCCATCCCCATATAGACTATTGGCACTACCTCCACTAGATAGATAAAAGGTTGTCATCTCGGCTGCCTGGGGAGGCCATTGCTCGGCTTGCTGCCATTCGTTACTACCCATCGTGTAATATTGCACTCGAGGTGTCTTCTCTTTAAAGTCATTCTTTTCTCCTTTCAGCCACATATCAAACCAGCCATAAATTTGCTCATCGTAGTTTAGACGAGCATCTCCGACGCTTCGTTCCCCCACTATAGTATTCTCAGTAGCCCGCGTATAAGCACAATGCAAGGTGGGTGCAATGACTAAATATTGATTGTCAGCTACCGCTTTATCCTTTGTGTTATTGCGAACATGATTGAACAATGCAAGGTTAGGACTAATCGAAACATCATACCAGGAGGTAAACCAAAAACTGGGTACGGGGAATTCCATGTCATCGTGGTAAAGTCCTCCCTTATACCAATCTGGGTCATTGGGTGTGCGGCGAATCATTTTATCATAAATCTCCTCCTTACCATTGATATTCTTAATGATATCCGAAACAGGGAGGTGACTCAAGGCTTGGGCCATATCTACTCTGGGATTCTCAGGAGCGAGGTCATAGAACCTAGAAATGCGGATTAGGTCTTCCTGTGTAGCTCCCGGCGGAATTCGAGGCTTGAATTTATCGTGTTCTACACCATACAACCAAGCCGTAAATAACATTTGCTGGGCGCCTCCTCTGTACCAATTCCCTTGTTCCATGAAATCTCCTACTCTTCCAACACCCGCACCATAACCCATCGGTACCATGGCGGCATGAGATGGGTGATCTAAAGCCGCTACTGCCATCTGCCATTCCGCTGTTGATGAGCAACCATAGGTTCCAATTTTACCATTACACCAAGATTGCGCTTTCATCCAGCTAAAGGCATCATAGCCATCTGTCAATGGTACACCCAAGATATCCCACTCCCCTTCTGAGAAATACCTACCACGTTCATTTTGAACCACATAAGCATATCCTCGTTTGACTGCCTCATATGCCCTTTGTGCTGTTCTTGTACGAATTTCTCCATCCCCCCAAGAATTAAAATTGTAGGGCGTACGAGAAAAGATAACAGGTACGGGTTTATCCGTTTTGGGTCGATAGATATCCGTGCACAAGCGGACGCCATCTCGCATCGGCATCATCACTTTCTGGTCAATAATGGCTTCGGCTTCCAGTTTTTGCCAAATTTCTGGCTGGTCCTGCCCTTGCAAATAAGCACTGCAGAGGACCAGGGCCATGATCATTAATGTGTAAGTCTTTTTCATCTTAGAATAATATGGTTCTCCCTGGGTTAGGCGATGAAGAATCAATAGCGCCCATAACTTACTAGGGAGAAAATAAACGATTGGTTAGCGTGTGGGCCTAGAGTTCAATTTCCTCCAGGAAAACGCGAATAATATTACTAACAGAATCCGCATACTTCGGTAATACTTTCATCCGGTTCCATTCTGGGTGATCCACAAATTTTTTCCAATTTGCGTCTCTAGCTTCCATGGAATCGAAAGCAACCATGTATACCAAGGCCGGCATTTCAGGGCCTGCAATCAAGTTGCCAAAGAAGACAGGATCCAAGCCCGTATCGAGAAAAACGGGTAATTCTTCATCGTTAAACATGGCCACCTTTCGAGAAACGGCATCATCATTATGTCCTTCGTAAATCCTTAATTCAAAAAGCTTCCTAGCCTCGGTGGGTTCTTTTAATTCAGGCATACCGCTGAATGCCTGCATGAGGTAGGTATTGTAGCGGGTATAAACCTTGTTAGCCGAAGAGATCTTTCGATACTCCATGCTCGCTTTCTTGAACATATTGTCCTGAGCAAGTTTCACCTGGGCTTTGAGCATATGGTCAAATGAAGCATAGGCGAGTAATAGATAAACTTTCCCCGGTTGACTCATGCCCGATTCTCGGAAAGCCATTACTTTCTTTACACCAGCCCTTTTCAGCGCTGGAACCAGGGCCTCTTTCATATAAGGTTGAAAAGGGCCACTTTTCCCAAAATTCATAGTATATACCCGAAGCTCCAGGACTTCTTGTTTTGCCACGGGTTGAGGAGAGTTGGACTCTGCTTGTAAGGTAGTGGCCGTTGCTAAGGCTCCCAAAGTGGAAGCAGCTAGAAACTTTCTCCTTTTCATAAGTCGATTTTCGTTTTAGTTTTAGGCTCTCTGACAACTCTTGTGTTTTAGAGTCACTCTTTTAGCTAAAAGTCTTGCTTCCATCTGGCGCATTTTTTCTAACTAAAACGCTGGCCACAAAAACTATCAGAGAAGATAGTATTACTCAAGAAAGCAATAAATTTTAGCAATGTGAAATGAGAAATCAACTATCTTGAGCCAAACTTTGCCTTCCGTATGAAAAAACTTGGCCTCAGTCACCACTGGTTAATTTTCCTTTCTTTCGTCATTGCTATTCCCGCAGGAATCTTCTTTGGGGAAGAACTGAAATTTCTGGAATATGTCGGCACGGCATTTATTCGCCTGCTGAAAATGATCATCGTTCCCCTAGTTACTTTTTCCATTATCAATGCCTTGGCGCGCTTTGAGCAATCGGAGGAATTGCGTCGGATCGGGTGGAAAACTCTCGGGTATTTCATGATCAGTAGTTTGGCCGCCATCATGGTGGGTATCATCCTATTCAATTTCATTAATCCTGGAATCAATGTCGAGATTCCTGTTGGAGAAGGTAGTGAGCTGTCGCTACAAATAAACCGCCCATCTGGCATCTTGGAAATACTCGTCAATATCATTCCCAGCAACCCGATCGAAGCCCTGGCCAATATGAATATGTTGAGTATTATCTTCTTTTCTATCCTATTTGGCATTGCCTTAACAAAGGTAAGTCCAAAAATGAAAGAAAATTTCCTGGGATTCTCAGAGAGCATATATGAGGTAATGATCGTTATCACCAACTGGGTTATTGCTCTAATCCCAATTGGAATTTTTGGTCTTGTTATCAAGGCGATAAATCAAACTGATGTTTCTTTTTTCAAATCAGTATTCTGGTACATCATTACCTTGGGAACAGCCTTATTATTGGTATTCTTTGTTATACAACCTCTATTTCTATTCCTTTTTACACGTAAAAACCCCATTGTACATTTGCGCCAAATGGGTGATGCCGTGATTACGGCATTGGCTACTTCATCCTCCCTGGCCACGATGCCGGTGAGTATGAAATGTGTAGAGGAGAATGCAGGCGTTCCGAAAAAGATCACCAACTTCATCATCCCATTGGGAGCCACAATCAATATGGATGCCAGTGCTGTCTTTGAAGCGGTCGGAGCACTTTTCATTGCGCAAGTCTTGGGTTTTGAATTGGGTTTTACACAGCAATTCATTGTTGTATTTACAGCTCTACTGGCTTCAATCGGAGCAGCGGGGGTACCTTCGGCGGGTATTGTAGTGATTTTTATTGTAATCGAGGCCATTGGAATTAAGGGATCTGCAGCTGATTTTATCATAGGTGTTATTCTTGCTGTAGATCGGCCGCTGGATATCATGCGGACAGCCATCAATATTTACGGCGATACGATTGCAGCGGTAGTCGTTTGGGAAAGTGAAAAAGAGTAGATTCTCCGGCAATATTTAGTGGCTTCCTAGAGTCAACTTTTCCTCCTTTAGGCTGTTCTGATTTTGAAAGCTTCGAGTAGACACTTATTTTTGGGCGAATTTAAATGCAGCAGATATGATTACCTTATTATCCCCAGCTAAGACGCTAGATTTAGATCCTGTAGAAACCGAAGTACATAGCTTACCGAGGCTAATGGAAGATACAGAAACGCTGGTCGCCGTTTTGAAAAAGAAATCGGCACGCCAATTGAAGAATCTAATGAAAGTCAGTGATAATATTGCTGCCTTAAATGTTGAGCGTTTCCAAAGCTTTGCCACTCCCTTCACCCCAGATAATGCTAAGCCTGCTGCACTTGCCTTCAAAGGGGATGTCTACTTAGGATTGGAAGCAGAAACCTTCTCTTCGGAAGACATGGAATTTGCTCAATCTCACGTTCGAATACTGAGCGGATTATATGGTGTTTTGAAACCGCTAGACCTCATGCAAGCTTATCGCTTGGAAATGGGCACTCCCTTGAAGAAAGGGCGCAAGAAAAACCTGTACGAGTTCTGGGATCGCCGCATTACCGATCTGATCAATGAAGATCTCAATGAAAGTGGTGGGGATACCATCATCAATCTGGCATCCAAGGAATATTTTCATGCCATTAAGCCCGCTTTATTGCAGGGCAGATTGATCAACATACATTTTCGGGAAAACCGCAATGGCCAGTACAAGGTAATCTCCTTCAATGCCAAGAAAGCACGGGGTAGAATGGCACATTTGATTGTGAAAGAAAAAGTAACCTTAGCTGAGGATTTGAAGGAATTAGTAGCGAATGATTATTGCTACAATGAAAGTATGTCTACGGAAACAGACTGGATATTTACGATTGACTAAGCGCGTCTTTGATCATCCCATCAAATCTAGTTCCTTGATTTTCATTTGCATAATTACTGCTATTGAATGAGCCCGTTCTTTAGCAAGCTTGCTTTTCTCCCCCTGAAATAGTTCATCTACAGTTTCATAGAAAAAGCCAAGCCAGATTTGAAAATGTTCAGGTGTAAGGCCATGTTTATCATGTAGGGTAAGGTGCTTCAACATGGTGTTTCGTCGGTATTGTCCGGTGAAGAATAAAACACTTTCCCAAAAGTCACAAAGAATAGCAAAATGTTCCTCCAGATGATCCCCAGCTACATTCTCAAATAGATAAGAGATGCGATCATCATGTAATAGTCGCTGATAGAAAACTCTGACCATCAAATCAATATCTTTGCGATTCTCTATATCTCCTTTTGCTTCTGACATAATATCTTCTTCTATTATCATCGACTCAACAAATACGAGGTAACTGTTCTCCGACCAACATACTAACCACTCTCCTCCCTCCGATTTTGCTTTGTAGAACTACCTGTCGAGGATGTTCATTCACCACTTCGCCAATAATCGCTGCTCTTCTGCCATTGGTTAAAGATCTTAAGCGTTCCAGTATTGCTTCAGCCTTTTCCTTTTGCACAACAGCGATAAAAATCCCTTCATTGGCCACATACAAAGGATCCAACCCCAACATTTCACAAGCACCATATACCTGCTCATCAACTGGCAGCGCTTTCTGCCAAAGGTCAACACCTAATCCACGATCTCGCGCGATTTCAGTCAACACGGTAGCTATGCCGCCACGGGTAGGATCCCGCAACAAATGCAGGTCGGTACCAAAATCATCCAGTAAGGCCTTCACCGAATGGTTTAGATTAGTGGTATCGCTTTCAATATCCGTCTCAAATTCCAGGCCCTCACGGACAGACATAATGGCAATTCCATGGGTAGCAATGTCGCCACTAACAATGATTTTATCCCCTGCCTGTACCTGCTCAATTGCAATATGTGCATGCGGATGGACTTGGCCTAGCCCGGTTGTATTAATAAAAATCTGGTCTCCTTTTCCGCGTTCCACCACTTTTGTGTCTCCAGTTACGACATGCACATTGGCCTCCTCACAAGCAAATCGAATAGCTACCAAAACATCCCAAAACTGTTGTATAGGCAAGCCCTCCTCTAAAATGAAACTCAAGGATAAGAACTGCGGAATGGCTCCACACATGGCCAGATCATTCACAGTCCCATTTACCGCTAATTCGCCAATATTCCCTCCAGGAAAAAAGATTGGAGAGATTACAAAGCTATCTGTAGTAAAAGCAGTGGTACCTGCTAGATCCAAAAAAGCACCATCATGGCGATTGTCAAGCCAATCGTTTTTCAACAAATCAAAAACACCACTGTCCAATAGCCTATTCGTTAGAAGTCCTCCACTCCCATGCCCCAAAGTAATGACATCAAAATCTAGCTTTGGCATGGGACATTGCAATTGCATCCGGATTTTCTTCTCCTGCTTTGTAGACATACAAGGTATTTATTGCGTTATTTGGTTTAATTCCAAATATATGAACTTTATCTTATGTGCCTCTATCGAATAAGTTTCTCGCTTCTACTATGCCTCTCATTTTCCGCTTTGTTCGGCCAGGTCAACCTTAATGGTAAGATCTTTGACCCCGTAGATACTTTGGTTACACTCACTATCCCCCCTACCAGTCTAGGAGACGAATCCCGGAGCACTAGCACTCGGCTATCTACTGGCAATGAATTTCGTTTAACGATCCAAACTGAGATCGCGACTCCAGCAGTGCTTAGCCATGGTGATTTTAGTATTCCCATCTTCCTTGTACCCAACCAGTCTTTTTCACTTCAATTCACTGCTGACTACAAGGAAGCGAATCATGTACTTTTCGCAGGACCAGGTGGAGCAAACAACACTTTCTTCCATGAATATCTTAAGTTCCTCGAAGAAAAGTCACCCTCTATTGACTCCAATCTGCTGGCCCGGTCGAACGCAAGAGAATACCGGAGACTGATGGATCAGAATCGAGCGGCAAGGGAGACTTATTTGGAAACTTGGCCCCGATCAACTGGCATTGAGGTGGCCCCGGTGCTGCTGCGGTGGCTTCGAGATGATATTAAGTATACTTATGCAACCGAATTGCTTAGGTATCCTTCCGTTTTCCAGAATCTCCATGACGGCACAAAAAAACGAACTCCCGCTGCTGATTATTATTCTTTCCTGCAGAATATACAAATCAACAATCCCAAGGCCATTGTACAGGATAGTTACCAGCGGTTTTTGGAATCCTTCTTTATCTATAAATTGGAAAAACCGATGGATTGGGGACTGCGGACCGACGGTCAACGCCAATATTCGTTTCTGAGTCGTTTCTTTTTTGGACCACCGCTTTACTACATGCAGTATCTTGTATTTGAGCGCACCTCAAAGTGGTTGGTAGAGCCTAATTATATGGCCCAGGAATATGAGTCACTTATGGCATCGAAAGCTCCCGCATTATTGAAGCAGAAGTTAGAGCAGATTCGGAAAAATCCTCCCAAAATTTATTCGATGCAATCCTTTTCGATAATCGATGGCCCTGTCCTCTCGGAAGTTTTCCAATTCCATGATGGCAAACGCCCGGACACCTCTTTCTTTAAAGGACGGCCATCTTTGCTGTATTTTCATGATCGACGTCTTTCTCGAGTTGATTTTGTCATCAATTACCTCAAGAAACTGCGGCAAAACCTGATGCCCGATCGCAATATTAACCTCTGTTTAGTGGACGTCAACGGCGATTTTGAAGAATGGCAGAGCCTCCATTTCAATAATGAGTATGCGAATCACTCCATCACTCATTTGTCTATGAACTATTTTGACGATCATTTCGACCCAACAATCGAGCAAGGCATTTTTCCAAATATTGTGATTGCGGATGCAAATGGTTCAATTGTGGAAAAGCTGAATTGGAAACCTCCGATCAAGCAAATTTTGGAAATCATCAACCGTATTCCATAATACTCGTCTTTTCCGAGCACAAATCCATTTTTTCTACAGCAGTCAAAAACTATGGTTGCATGACGAAGCTCTTGTGGAACATCTTAGTTCCACAAGAGCTTCGTCTATTTCTATTATTGAAATGGCTATCTAGGTGAATTAAGGTGCCACGTCCTCTAAATAGAGCGGCTTTAAATTGACGTTCTGTTCAACAAGATCTATGGCGCGTTGGGCCTTCCAGGGAGTATGAATATTGATCTTAACCTCTAGATTGCTAATTTTGACTACACTACCATAGGTATCTAAGGGGGTAGTCACAACCGGAATAGCCCGCTTCGCAAAAAAGTCCTTACAAGGCAGACGTTCATACATATTCCTTGGATTTCGGCCATCTCCTGTAATAATCGCGCCGGAAAGTGGGAATTCCTGAATTCCTTTTTGTGTACATATCATTTCGATCCGCTGAACTGCTTTGCAAAGGCGGTTACTACTTACAACCAACAAGGAATTCTTTTCCTTGGCAAAGTCGTGGTTCGCCACCAATGACCCCGGAATTATATTGTCAACCTGATTTGTTAAATGTGCCTCGTTCAGGATGGTTGTTCCGTATACCGCCTTGCGGATAGAATGCATGATCGGATTACTTAGACTTTTATCATATGGCAAAACTCCTAGAAGGTTCAGGTTCTTTTTCTTTAACCAGCCGCCCACATAGTGACGAACCTTCTCTATCTTATCGGGCAAGACTTTATTGATTATCACTCCAACAATTGGTACTCGCTGTCTTTGAAATACACAAAGACTCATCGCCAAGCGGTCAATGGTTTTACCAATCCCACCCTCAACAATCATCACAACTGAAGCACCGAGCATTTTTGCTACTTCTGCATTGGAAAGGCCAACGACACTTCCGACTCCCGGGTGTCCCGTTCCTTCGTAAATCACGAAATCATGAGCCTCTGTCAGGGCATTGCAGGCAACAGAGATACGTTCTCGATAGTTAAAAGCAGCAGGGTTATCCAGATAGGCAGCGGTGGCACCTTGTCCCAAGATTACAGGACTGTGCACCTCTTCTTTTAAATCAAACCCAATAATCTTTGAAAACAACAAGGCATCTTTATCCACCTTCAGGTCTCCAAGATCTACGAATTGTTGTCCAACAGGTTTACAGTAGCCGACGTTGATACCCTGATTTTTCATGGCCATTACGAGGCCGAGGGTTGAGGTAGTCTTACCTATGTGCTGGTTGGTAGCCGCTACATAAATGTTCTTTGTCATGGTCTTATTGAATTAAGGCTATTTGCCATGGTACTGGGAATTAGCAATGTTCTGGGATGACCAATAGTTTCGAATAAATTTCGTGTAAATTCTAGCGATTGAACGTTGGGTAGTTTATCTCAAAAGTAAGGAGTAGATAACAAAGCTTAAGATGACCAAGTTGAGGGCAATTGGCTGCAACAGCTTTCAAATATATGTAATTCAAATGGGAAATGCACTACCCTGTATTTTTTTGCTCGTAGGCAGGCAAGAATATAGACTGGAATCGATAATCATAGCGCTTTCTCATGCAGAAGTGATATGCCTCAAAAAGTGCATTTATCTAGATGACTGCCTCTCTAATCCAATGGATACTATCAAGCTAACTTCTGAAGGTAGTACTCCCATTCGCTATCGGTAGATTACCACTTCTTGAACGCTAATAGCCTGAGATTGCTTCAGAAATACCCTATAAATTCCTACTGGCATCGTCCGCAAATCCAAACTAAGGTGATCTCGATCTCCGGTCAAAATCAATTGCTTGATCGATTGCCCGGTAGAATTTACAATCCAAAGTTCATCACCACTTTGAATAGCCACGTCTTGCCAATCGAGGTAAAACAACCCGTGGCTAGGGTTGGGATATAGAATCCAATCTTCCTCGATAGCAGCACTTCCTGCTGGCAAGGCAGGGCCATAGAAGCTTTGTTCCTCTCCAATTCCTGCATGAAATGGAGGTAGTGGGAAATCGATGGTTCCTTCGGAAACTGTAAAAGGAACTTCAAGTGATAGCACAAAACCACAACCAGCTGCATCGATGATAGTGACTTGATGAAGCCCGCTTTGAATATCATCAAAAAATGGACTACTTTGCTCCTCTCCATCATCCAATTGGTAGGTATAAGGAGCCACTCCTCCTTCCGCAAAAACCTCTAAATCTTTATCATCCAAATGGTAGCTGCCGGTTAAAGCGGTAACCTCTAGTTGCTGGCTAGTCATTTGATCATTCCCATAGCGAAGATACACCGTAAAACTGCCCGGCGATAAACCACTAAATATCGGACTGGATTGGAAATCTATACTGTCCAAACTATAGCTGTATGGCCCAAATTCTAGTTCTGAGACCAAAACATCCAGGGTAATACTACTATCTTCCAAGCAGAGACTATCACTGGTAACTAGTACTTCCCATGTTGGCTCAGGTGTATCTAATAGTATATTCAAGGAGCGGTTAGGCCACCACAAATCATCGGGAAAATGAATATTAAATACAAAATCATCTAGTAGAACTTCTGTAGAACCGTTATGCTGATAACTTAATCTCCCTTCATTAATATCAAATTGGTTGAAAGTGCTGCCAACTTCCAAGATCCGGTCATTTAGAATTAATCGCCCAAATTCCGGGACCTCGGTGAGTATGTAGATAATGTCCCGTAACTCCGTCCCAGGGAGGCTTGTCTCCAAATTGCTAGCAGCAATTACCTCCTCTTGCCCCAATGCCATTTCCAAATCAAGGGAGTGATAATTGGCTTGTCCCAATAAGGTATCAAAACAAACTTCGAGATCCCAACTCTCCAACACTCCGACTCCTCCATTCACCTCTTGATTAGCCAAAAACAAATCCCAATTACCCGTAGCTATTTCTCCTGCAAAACTGGCAAAAGGGTTGATAGGTTGGACCGTCTGACTGACATCAAAAAGAGTAGGTTCATCGCACAGGCTGACAAATTGGGCTGGATTCAATGATGCATCATCATCAAACTTCATCAAGAACGTTTCATTGTCACAATCTCCCAAAATCAACGGCCGTTCAAAAAGAAGAATATGGGTCCCTTCTGGAGAACTCAAACTGCCACTCACTTGATCAACATGTGGATGGTACATTCGCAGATTATCAATTCCAATCCTGCTAATAGGCCATTCGTGGTCAATACTAATTTGACCAACTACGGCTTCATCGGTCTCAAAACCAAAAACCTCCGGACTATGGGTATTTCCAAAGACTTCACAATATGGCTTCATACGCTGAAAGGCATATGATTTGGCGGGAATCCCGATCTCACAATCGTTCAAACCTGTAACTCGCCAATAGTAAATAGCTCCATCTGGAATATTGAGCAGTTGGTATTTGGTTCCTGCTACCGTTTCACTGACAAATGTTGTATTACCAAAGGTCGGCCTAGTGGCTACTTCAACCAAGTACCGATCAGCCCTATTAGTCTCAAACCATTCCAGGAATACAGTATTGTCATCGATCTTAGTACCGTCGTAAGGTTGCATCAAGAAAGTCAAGCCTGGGCCTAATTTCTTCTCTAGCAAGACGCCTGTCGTTAATTGACCAGTAGGGCCAACCAACGTAATACTCAAAGGATAAAAGGCATTGGCTAAAGGACCTAGACCCGTCAGCTTCATCGTCACTTCCTCTGTCTCTTGCTTCACTTCAAAAGTAGCACTTACACCATTGGGTAAGCCATCTACATTGAAGCTTAAATCATCAGTCCCCAATACTGCCGCCTTATGAAAAGACAGCTCCATCTCAGATTGCGTGGCACATATTTGATGATAGTAGGAATCTGCGTACCAATCCCCACCTAAGATCTCAATCTTAAAATCTTCCTGTTCGACCAACCGGCCTTTTGGAGCCTTAACAATGAAGGAAAACTGATCTTGTGTGCGACTAGTAACATTCGGTCGATAAGTAACTTGATCTTTATTAATTTGCAACTGCGTAAATTCATCGCCTAGTTGCAAAGCTTGGTTGTCTAATTGTAAAGTCCCATTAAGGGGCAATTCCGTAATAACGAATACCAATTCATCTAATTCCACCTCGGAGGCATCCGCTTGCAAGAAATTAGCATTGATCGTCGCCGTTTGCCTAGGATACAACCATAAAGTCTGATTTCGAATTAATGAAAAGTCCTTAGGTTCATCATTAAAGGAACAGATCTCGATCTCAAGGTCTTCAATCACACCTTCCAATGCACTTGTGTTATCTTCAAAGACAAGCTGCCAACTCCCCATTGCTGGTAAATTCTTAAAGACCTGAAAGCTCTGGTAAGGTCTGTAGATGCCTGCAACAGAATAATAAAATTCAGGTTGACAATCCGCAGCCATCTGTTCATAGGGAGCTGTCGCATTATCCTCCAATCTTACTAAAAGATGATTGCCTACACAGCCTGGTTCCTTGAGCAAGGTGGCTGCATTTCCACTAGGCGAAATCATTTTCGTGCTGAGCTGGTTCGGATTTGGATACAACATTCGCAGCTTTGGAATGCTCACACGACTTATGTTCTCTTGCTCCGATACATCGAAGTTGAGTATACCCTCTGGTAATTGTTGTAGATCTAATTCTTGAAAAGTAATCGTTCGGCATTCTTCAAATCCCGTCCGAATTAGTCTGCCTTCCGTCGGTGCACTGGCCCCACAACTACCAATAGCTGAAGCTCGCCAAAAGTAAACCTTCTCAGGTGCTGCCCCTTCCCAGCTGAAATTGGGTAGAGACAATGTATCCCTCACGAGCACTTCACTAAAGCTATTGTCCTCTGCGATTTCAAGCACGTACCGAGCTACTACTCCTACTCCTTCCCAGCTCAAGTCAAAGGCATTAGGATTAACAGTGGCGCCCGCTTCTGGACTTACTAATATCGGTGTCGCCGCACCAGGAACGACCACTAGGTCCAGGTCAAAACTCTGACTGACCTCTCCAAAACTAAATTCAACTTGAAAATCAACATTCCCTGCTTCAACCTGGTTACTAACCTGGCTAATTTCCAGGCGGATCTCGCCCGAAGCATCCAAGGTGTTAGGACTAAAAGTGCCTAAAAGGCCTTCAGGCAGACCAATTACCGCAGGAGTAACTTCTATTCCTTCCGCGGCAAGATTCACCATAAATGTATAATTAGCAAGGTCCTCTCCACAAAGTACCCGGTTCGCTTCCAGTAAACTTATTTGTGTATCGACTATCTCAATATCCAACTGTTCACTTAGAATCCAGCCACGATCCGAACGTACACTGAATTCAAAGGAATCTGTCGCTCCTTCTTCTCCCTGGCTCAGATAGGAAAGCCTTCCCTGACTCACCTCTTCCTGAGAAAAGCTAGCTCCTAGGGGCAATACAACTCCATCTAGAAACAGTTGTCCAGATGAGGGTAATGCTAGCAAAGTATAAATGACTTCATTGGCGTTACAGCAGCTACTAGCTGCATTTAAGTAATTATCTGTAATCGGCCGAGCGTCATTCGCAATGGCCGGAAATGTATTTGCTGTAATGATTAAATCCTTATCAATCGTTGGAAGATTGGAGGACCTAAAGGCAGTGACCGGTGTACTGTTGCCTTCGCCACATTCATTCATGACAAAAACCCGCCAATAATAGACCAGGCCTTTTTCCAATCCTTGGAATAGATAAAATTCATCCTCCACTTCGGTGGACAAGACCGTAGTGGCTCCGAAGGCAGGGCTAGTCGCTAATTCAACTTTAAAGGCGGTAGCCTCATCTACTACATTCCAGTTCAATAAGACATTCGGACTAAAAATTTCCATTCCACTTGTCGGAGAATACCAAGAAGGCAAGGCAGTAGGTGGACCATCGAGTTGCAATGGTACATTCAATAAGATCTCGGTCCCTCCTCCTGTTAGTTTTAATCGGAGTTCACTAGCCCCAACCGGGACATTGCCTGCTTCCACCAGCGCCACTGTTATAGAACCATCTGCCGCTAATATTGGGCTAGACAGTTCAACTTCCGTTCCGATGGGTTTTTCCAACACTTCGATTTCAAGATCCGCGGAGAACCCCCATGCTGGCACCGCGGTAAGTTCAAAACTTAGTACACCAAAATGTGCACAAGCTACTTGCTCCGTTGGACTAATATCCACGGAAATAGAAGGTGGCGGTAGATCCATGATCATGAAATCATGATTCGATATATCAAAGAATATGTTGTCGGCTGCTTCTATCTTAATCCTGTTGGTACCACTGGGAAGATTGGGTACAGTCAAATCAAAAGTTCCTGTATTTGGAACGCCCTCTGCCAAAGCAATAGGAAAAGTTTCTCCTCCATCTTGGGAAAGCAAAATATTGACGGTCTGGCAGTCAATCGGATCCTGGTCCGTGTTGGCTACATCCCATACGATTTGGACCGTCTCCCCAATAAACCAAAATTCTTCTTCTTGTGTAGGTTGAGTTACTTCGAAAGGTCCAGCTTGATCACTAAAAATGACTATCATTTCATCGTAATCAGAAATTCCGACGCCATCGTGATTATCACGCACCGATAGTTGAAAGTGTGCCATCCGACTAACCGAAGGCAAAACCTCCCATATTGGCTCTACATTATTGATCAAAAAATTCTTCGCTGGAATCATCCTCGTAGGTGAAGAAGTTGGAGGATAAGATCTAAAGGCAGGACCCTCTGTATATTCTGGGCGTGGTGGGTGCTGCACGAGTTCTCTGTCGAATTGCTCCCAATTATACAACAAGGGATCTCCATCAGAATCCTGCCCTGTTCCCTTTAGTTCAAAAGGAGTGAGAATCGGGATGGTATAGTTTGGCCCAGCATTTACTGTGGGTTCATTATTATCAATCTCTATATTTTCGACACAAAAGGCTGTTACCCCAGAACGTACAATTCTTGATATCGTTTTCAAACTCTCATTGTGGAAATAGTCATCGGGAAGCATCTGAACGTTTGGAGAACAAAGCCCTGCATAACTCATGATCGTGGAGCCACTACCAGGTTCAAAGGCAGATTTTTCCGTCAGGTTGCAATCCGAGTTTTGGGTGTGCTTCGCGCCAAACTGGTGACCTAACTCATGCAAGACAATTAGATCAAAATAATAGCCTTCAGGCGTTTCCATGCCACTCACCCCTTTTGCTTTTCGAGAATAGTTACACAAGGAGGATATCGAAGCTAATCCACCAAATGTAGTATTGAAAAGATGTCCGACATCAAACTTACTAAGTCCAATGTACTGTGCAGCAGTTGTCTGGTTCTCTTGAAACATGGCTTCCTTATCTCCTTCGGTATAAGGATCTGTCTCTGGATTCAAAAAAATGAGCCTTTCCGTGTTCGAAACCAACCGTAAACGGATAGCTAGCTCTGTCTCAAACACAGCATTGACATGCAATAATGTCTCATTAAAAGCGGCCAAAACATCGATGATGGTTCCGCCATGATATTGAGCATATTCGCCAGTAGTTGCAATGGCTATATCAAATACTCGGAGATTAAAACCACGGCCTCGCCCATTGGATTTTGGCAGTCCCTCATCTTCCCATTCTTCTGTTTCTTCTGCCAGCGCACAAAATGGGCCAAAGTGCGCCTTCGCTTTCAAATCTTTTACTGAATTGAGTTTATACGAAGCTCTCCCAATCGATTTTTCTTGCTCTAGTAGGTGGCGTTGGCCTTGCCACAGGTAGATCGCACGAACACGTTTATGCGAAATAGCCAAGCGTATTTCTCGGTTCTTCAAGCCAGGGACAATGGCTCGAAAGGACTTTATTCCAGGATAGCGTTCCTCAAGATCGTCGCTAAAGCTACTATGCTCATTGACTATGATCTCGGCTAGATCGCCACCAGGTATTGGAAATGTAATTTTCTTATTGGGTAGGGTGTCGCCAAGGAGTGCGTCACGCAAGGCGGGAAAGTCTACTGAATAAAGACCAGGTTCTGTCTTTTCTGCTTTCCAGTAACGTGCTTCCTGATTCGTCGAAATTTGCGCTTGCAGCTGCGAGGCAAAAATGAAACATAGTACAATGAGTATTCGCTGTCCCATGGGATGACCGTTCACGATTAGATGTTTGTTGTTGTTCATAATTGGTCATATCCAACTGAATTCCGCTTAAGTACAGACCACAAGCTAGATAAGCTAACCAACCGTTGCTCTTCTTAAAAAGTATTTCAAATCCTAATGTACACCAGGGGAAATAGCTTACAATTTGTGCTGTTGGGTCTAGTTTGCTTGCTAGGTAGAGAGTCATTTGAAACTACTAAATCATTGTTCTCTACCTGCCTTAGTGCTTACATTCAGCCCATGTAATACTTGCTATTAGCAAAATTTGGGGTAGGAGAACTCTTACTGATACTTATTGACAATGCTCATTTATACGGGGGACATGTCGAAAAGATACGTGAGAAATGTTAATTTTTTATGGACTATTCCTGTTAAACAAAGGAATGGGAAGCACCTTGAAACCTCTCTGTTTTAGAAAACGCAATACCCCTTTGCCTCCGACAAGATGCCCAGCTCCTATGGCAATAAAAGTAGATTGAATATTACAGAGTCTCTCAATACGCTCCGCCATGAGTTCGTTCCGATCAAAAATTAACAATTTACGGAGACCGCCTGCCCCATCACGAGTAGCTTTATATATCCGAACGGGATCCCCTGTAGCATATAAGTCTCCAAGTTTTAATAATTGCGTTCGGTGCTTTTTTAGGTTCTGTACCAAGGAGCGCAAGGCCTTAAGCTGGTGCTTTAAAGGAATTTTTTGTAGGAGCGCCATCTGTTCTTCCAGGGTTTCTACTCCGAGACAGGGCTTTTCCTGTGACTTTGCGTAAGCTGAAAGCTGTTCATCTAAAGACAAAGGCATATCTTTGGCTAAGAGCTGCTCATTGATGAAATTCAAAATTAAAAAAGGCGGCATGTGCTTCATCATGTCTAGGTGCAATCCAAAATGCCGCAGCAGTATCCTGCGCATCTTTTGGTAGACTTTGGAGCTGTACAGTGTATCTAAAGGAGGAGTGCTTAAGGAAAAAGCACTTGATCTATGTCCTGATGCCTCGAGGTCATCTAAACGAAATTCCGTGGCAACTGCGTCACATTGATCAATACATTCATATAATTGAGGCAAAGCACTGAAGGCGAGTTGGTCCCGAACATGCATAGTACCAAACACAAAACAAGGGTTCGCCACATGTTCCCCCTCCAATTGCCAAAGTAAGGTTCTCTTCCTCTTCTTCATGGCTACCTAAACGTAATTCGGGTCATTGCTGCTCGAAGCGACAATGACCCGAAAGTGATAGTGATCGTAACAGCTATCTACTATTACTCATATTTATAAGGTAACACCTTACTATCTTTGACCGTACTCAATGTCATCAAAGTTTTAAGGCGTTCAATTTCTTCAATTTGAGATAAAGTTTTGAATAGTAATTTCTCGTAAGTAGGAATATCCTTACAAACGATCTTGATCAAAAAGTCTGCTTCACCTGTAATGATGTAGCATTCTGTAATCTCTTCGATTTCTTTTATCTTTTCCAAAAAATGGTTAAGCGCATTTTCCTTTTGCCAAGCGAGCGATACCAAAACGAAGGTTTTTACATTTAAGCCTATGGTCTGTGGACTCACTTGAGCGTGATAACTTTCAATTACGCCAGATTGTTCCAATTTCTTTACGCGCTCAAGGGTCGGTGCGGGAGACAATCCAATTTTTTTTGATAGATCTAAGTTGGTTATTTTACTATTGTCCTGTAATATTTTTAGGATTTTCAGGTCAATTTTGTCCAATTTGTTTTCTGACATCGCTCAATTGGGTTACTTGAAATAAATGTAAATCGCTCAAAGTTCTAAGCAAAGAAAACAAAATACAACCGGATTTACAATTTACCGTTCAAAATTTTCAAAAAGGCCTGTTTCTCAAGCTTATTTACAATAAAATTTCCCAAACAGTTAGTTTACTAACTTTTCAGAGGAGGCCATTTTTTGGCTTCCCCTGAAAAGCAAAAATGGGCCTAAGGGAAGATTCCTAAGGCCATATAATCACTACTAATCTTATTAATTGCGTTCAAAAAAGCAGCCGTCCGTAAGCTTTGTACTTTCGGATTATTCAATTTCACTTCACGTATTTGCTGATAGGCAGAAATCATGGTTTCTTCCAATCCAGATCGTACCAAATCGATCTCTCCTGCTCCCCTAGCAATGATATTTTTTTCTTGCTGGTTCACCTCCTTCCCTGTCATATTCTCAACCAGCTTAATTAGATTACTATAGGTATTTTCATTGAATCGTTTCTCCATTCGGCCAAATCGCATGTGCGATAGGTTTTTCAGCCATTCGAAGTAAGAAACGGTTACCCCTCCTGCATTCAAATAAACATCAGGAATGATCATGCGGCCCGCCTTGATCAACTCATCTTGCGCAGCAGAAGAAACGGGACCATTGGCAGCCTCCGCAATAATCTTGGCTCTCACTCGATGCACATTGTCAATAGTGATCTGGTTCTCAAGCGCTGCAGGGACTAGAATATCGCATTCAAATTCCATCACTGCTAAGCGGTCTTCTTTGGGAAAACTTTGAGCGCCTGGAAAACCAATAATGGTGCCATGCTCTTTTCTGAAGTGCAACAAATCATGGATGTCAATACCCGAAGTCTTATAGATCGCTCCTTCTACCTCCGATACACCTATAATTTTCACCCCTCCCTCATCTTGAGAGATTTTGGCCGTGTTAGATCCAACATTACCTAAACCTTGTACTACCATGGTCTTACCTTCGGTACCCGTTTCCAGGCCTAAGGCAGCCATGTCCTTCTTAAAGGAACATGCTTCGCGGATACCATAAAATACACCACGGCCGGTAGCTTCAGTTCTTCCTCTAACTCCATTTTGCGTAACAGGCTTTCCGGTTACACAACCCGCCGCATCAATATCATTACCTTTAAAGGTGCGGTAGGTATCATAGATCCAAGACATTTCTCGTTCTCCAGTACCATAATCCGGGGCAGGCACATCGATGGAAGGCCCAATGAAATCCCTTTTGATTAGCTCGGTGGTGTAGCGACGTGTTATACGCTCAAGCTCCTCCTGAGAATATTCCCAAGGATTGATCTTGACGCCCCCTTTTGCTCCACCAAAAGGCACATCCACGATTGCACATTTGTAGGTCATTAAGGTGGCCAAGGCCATTACTTCCTGTTGATTTACGTGATTACTGTAGCGGATACCGCCTTTGGTGGGTGATCGGTGATGGCTGTGCTGTACTCGATAAGCTTCAATAACTTGTACTTCATCCCCAATCTTTACAGGAAAACGCATTTGGTAAACTGCGTTACAAGCTTTGATTTGCTCCAACAGTCCTTGTGGTAAGCCAGTGTGAGCAGCAGCTTTATCAAAGTAGTTTTGCACACTCTGATAAAAACGAAGCCCTTCTTTGGCTTTACTGTTTTTGGTCATTGTCATTAATTTGGTTCTCCAATCTGGTTAGTCTATTATCTAAATAGGTTAGAAATATTACAATCCCTATAAAAACAGCTACAATAACGGCTACTACCACATACATCTTTCCCATACTGCGCATAAAATCTGGGGTAGCATTTTGAGCTAGTAGTGATTGACTAAACGTAAGACTCAAAATCAAAGACAAAAAGATGATTTTTTTCATAAGTTATTAGTCTTTCCTACTACAAACAATGCCGAATTAACGGTGCAAAACAACAAAAATTTCGCCATTGCAAATAGTAAATGTGATTTATTTTGATGTGATATGAAGCATGAGCCGAAGAAAAGACTCATAGAAATACCATTCCGTGCTTAAAAGTATCATTAAAGCTAGTCTAGGCGCTCTATCCACTCCTCCTTGACTGCATCCATACGGTACTGCAAATTGGCAATCCAAGCCCCGATCAATGCCCAACCAATGATCGCTGGATAAAAAATCATCCGCATTGTATTATCCAAATCTTCAGAACCAAAAGCAGGGTTTCCGCCAGCCCCAGGATGAAGACTATCCACCATTCGCGGAATAACATAGATCAGTGGAATGAGTAAAGCAAAAGCAAAAATATTATAGACCGCAGAGATACGCCCCTTCTTCTCCGGATCCTCGAAGGCCGAACGGAGAATGAAATAGGCCAGGTAAACCAGCAAAGCTATAGCCGTCGTGATCTGCTTGACGTCATTACTCCATGCCTGCCCCCAGGTATATTTCGCCCAAACCATTCCGGTCACAAGTCCCAAAATACCGAAGAAAAGTCCAACGGATGTGAAGGCCCTGGCTTTACTATCCCAAATGGGAAGAGGATTACGAACATACCGTACGCTGTATACGACAGCCGCGATGAAAAGTATCATCATCGATAGCCAAAGGGCCACATGGAAATAAGTGTTTCGGATCGTTTCGTAGATAATCGGGCGAAACGGAAATGTCATTCCTGTACTCACCTTCAGGTCATTGATCGGACTATTAGTCCAAATGCTGATGCCCTTTTCAGGATCAATAGAGTCCTGTGTGACCAATAGAGCCGTGGGCAAAATGGCAGTGCCATCCTCCTGGCTATCCAGGATCAAAGAAAAGTCTTGCACCCGCTTGTCGACCGGCAAGTAAGCAGGGATATTGAAACCAATGGAGAGTTCGCGTGGACTGAGTACTTTAATGGAGCTAGCTCCCAGTGCTCGTTCATTGTCCAACTTTAGCCATGCTTTCAATCCATCACTACCTTGATCGTAATGACTATTATATCCGGTTAGCTTTAAGATTACTTGTTCCCCCGTTCTGGCAGATCGTGGCGTGACTTCCACGATTCCATGTTGCAAAGGAACCAGCATCCCAGCGATGAAGGTATAAATGATCAAAGCCACCCCCAGCCATTTCCACCAACTTAAATTTCCCATATCTTATTCTTATCGGTATTGAACCTAATTGGTTTTGTTTGTATTTTCTTGCTATCTCATTTCTTGCGAATTCTTCAATCTCTCCACAAATATGGATATAGCAAAAGCGACATCCCCACCACGATCAAATCTATCGCCAAAAGCATATTGATGTCACTTTGTACACCTTCGCTCGCCAAGGGTTCAATTGCATTTTTTGACAAATTGACCAAAGTAACCAGGATGGGAATGATCAGAGGAAAGCTCAGAATAGCCATCAGACTTGCACTATTATCTGTTTTGGCCGAGATGGCGGAGATAAAAGTGAAGGTTACTGAAAACCCAAGGCTACCCAACCCCACAGCAAGTAGGAAGGGACGGAGATTAACAACAGCATTTCCAACAAACAAACTCAAGCCTCCCCAGGTTAGTAAACCAATTAAAAGCAGGAGAAGTGTATTATAAATGATCTTTGCGGTCAATAAAGCCGTTGGGTTTACCAAAGTATAGTAATATAGTTGCCGGCTCTTGCTCTCCTGCACAAAGCTTTTAACAATGGCATTTATAGATGCAAACAACATAATGATCCAGAAAAGAATGATCCAAGTGAGAGGCTCCATCTCAACAAATGCCATGTAGACAATAAAGATTGTTGCTCCTACGTACAATAGTATGCCACTAATGGCATACTTATTGCGCCATTCCAATTTGAGTTCTTTGCCCAGTAGTACCGCTATTTCGTTGAAAATCTGCATTCTCGCAAAATTAAGAGAAATTGATTGCTGGCTGGTTCTTGGCGCATTTTTTTTCTAGAGATTACAACCTTTTGACATAATTATTATTTTTGGATCAAAAGCAGCTTCCTCAGTCATCCTTTTAACAGTTAACCGTGTTGGCATGCAAATAAAGCTAGCCCTATCCATTTCGCTGTTTTTGTTGATTATATTCGATACAAAAGCAACCCCAGTTTACCATCAGGTGAAAGCACAACCTGGTGACGGGATCTATTCGGTGATGCGGCGTTATCAGCTCGATAAACATTCCTGCAACTTTGATCAGTTTTACAGTCTAAACAAACTCAAGCGCAACGCGCGTTTGGTTAAAGGAAAACTGTATACCTTACCGCTCATGGTTTATACCTTTAATGGTAAAACCATTCGGTCCAGTATAGGAATCAACGATTGGAATCTCGCCATTAGCATACAAGAGTACAATGAAGACCTTAAAGAGAATGGCGTTCGAGCCAACTCCTTCAAGAAGGATAAGGTGCTTTGGGTACCCTTTCATTTACTCAATTGTCCAGAACAGGATATGGCCCTGCCAGCCCCCGTACCTGAGTTAGAACAACCAGAAGCAGCAGTATCTACAAGTCTAGGGAATCGACACTTCCCCATTTTTGGTAAGAAGTACGCCAAAACTCCACTGTCGAGTAACAAACTAAAAGGTAAAGTTTTTTATGTCGTGTCTGGCCATGGTGGCCCAGATCCAGGTGCAGTAAGTACAAGAGGCAATTATAATTTATGTGAAGATGAATACGCCTATGATGTGGCCCTTCGGCTATGCCGAAATTTGATTTCCCATGGAGCTACAGCCTACATGATTAGTCGTGATGCAAATGACGGAATCAGGTCCGGAAAATTTCTGAAGTGCGATAACGACGAGGTTCTATGGGGGGGTATAAAAATGGCACGTGGACAGAAAACACGGCTATTCCAGCGTTCTGATGTGATCAATGAATTGTACGAAAAGCATGAGAAACAGGGCGTCGCAGAACAGCTCGCGATTATGATCCACGTAGATTCCCGCAGTAAACGGGAAAGAACAGATCTTTTCTTCTATCATTTCCCCGGTAATACCGATGGCAAACGACGAGCCCAGAAGATGCTTCGAGCAGTCAAACAGCAGTACAAGAAGTACCAAAAAGAACGTCAGTACAATGGCACTGTCTCGGGTAGGGATCTTCATATGTTGAGGGAAATACAATTGCCCGGGGTATATATCGAACTCGCCAATATTCGCAATACGGGAGATCAGCAGCGAATCATTGTAGAACGGAACCGGCAATTATTGGCCGATTGGTTCCTCTTAGGCGTCATGAATTAATTCGTGCTCATCACCAGTTTGTTTAATTTTTTGGAACTTCAATAAATCTCGTGTTTGAAGACACTCAAAAATGAAATGCAATGCTTTACTGACAGTGATCCACAGGGGCACTTTTTCATCTCATTTTATGATTGTCTACGAGATTGAGCAAAGAAGGAATTTTTTTTCGCAGATCAAGCAACCTTTTCTATCGGGACTAGTCTTTGAGCATGAAAAGACTGTTACACACATTGCCACTTTACACTCAATAAGAAATCACCCGACTCCTTTTACTTCTTCAAATTCCCTGAAATTCTCTCGGGGAACTCGTACCTATAGGTTCTTTTATCTAGAATAATTCTTCATCCATCCCTTTTATCATTTCGAAGGCCTCCTTAGAACCTGAAATCTGTAATGCAAGACCTTTTTCGAAAGGTAAAATAGAGAGATCAAATTTAAAGAAAGGACAACAGGCTTTTTCCTTTTGCACAAACTCCATAAGATCTTGTAATAGCTTCGGATCGTCCTCAAAATAGTATACATGGGCATTCGCCTGAATCTCTTTTCGTTCTACCTTGGACATGATCAACTCCTTCAAATAGGCCTTGCGCTCCAGCAACTCTTCACTGTTTAAACTACAGGAAATGACTCCTTTAAATACTTGAAGGTGATCTTCCCAGGCAATAGGAGAAACAAAAGAGGCACTTGAAGTACCGCTTAGTTTTTTGTAATGCATTCCAGAAACTAAAAAGAGCCCAAGAAGAACCCACCCCATTCCTAGGAGTATCATTGAAATTCGCATTTTCATCGTTTTAGTTAGAAGCTGTTTGAGTTTAACAATATGGTTTTGTTATGGTCCTTTTCGGCTTTTTATCGTCACATAGTCCTGCTATTTTCCTCAAAAAATCCCGATAATTATCGGGATTAATTGGCAGAAAAATAGACCTAGAACAAATTCCAAAAGCCAAACTCAAACAGCTTCTTAGATCGTTCAATTGTTTAAGGATATCATCTCAGGACAAATTTAAACCCTGGAGTATAGTCCACGGTCAAGAAAAAATGTAGTTTTATTTAAAAAAAATGCTGATTGGAGAATTAAGTAGAAGGACCGAACTCACAAGAGATACTATTCGGTACTATGAAAAAAGGGGACTCATCAAAGCCGATCAGTCGGTTTCGGAATTCAATAATTACAAAAACTATTCCGATGCTGTCTTACGGAGGCTTCTGCTCATCAAAGAATCAAAAACCTTCGGGTTCTCGCTAAAGGAGATTGGGGAGCTATTGGAGCTATTTGATATGAATGGGGCAAATTGTAAGGTATTCGAAGAAAAAATTAGTAACAAGCTTTTAGAGTTAGAAAGGCAAATTCAGGCCCTGCGCCAAATGCAGAAACAGATCTTCCAAAAAGCAGAACGCGCCAAACTCATCTGTCAACCACAATTAATGGATAACAACTGCCCAGTTCTTACAGCAATGGGTAAAAACCACTAAGGATATTAAGATGTAATGATCAACTAAAATTTCTCCTCGCAACAAGAAAATAAGATCTAGTTATCAGCTGGCTCATCTGAAGCAGATCGTTGCAAAAGGGCCAATTCAGGCCAACGATTCTCCTCTGTCTCAAGTGCATCATAAATCACACGCTGAATTCGCTCTCTAATCCGCTTGCGTAGAAATCGACGGTTCTTCGCCGAGGGATGAAGTCGATTGGATAAGAAGACATATACCAGTTCATTTTCTGGGTCTACCCAAAAACAAGTACCCGTAAAGCCTGTATGTCCAAAAGTCTCAGATGGTATGACTCGACTAAAGGCGGATCTGCTACGTCGGTCGGCTGTATCAAAACCTAAGCCTCTATGTGTTCCATATTGCGCTCTGGTAAAGAGTTTAACCGTTTCTGGGTTAAGATACTGTCGTCCCCCATAACTTCCCTTATTAAGTAATAGTTGGCCCAGTACCGCCAAGTCATTGGCCGTTGAGAACAAACCAGCATGACCAGCAACTCCACCAAAAAGCGCAGCGGTTTCATCATGCACAAATCCATGAACTAGTCTTTGCCGCCATCGTTCATCTTGCTCGGTAGGTATTATTTGATTTCGATCAAATGCTTCCAATGGTTGATAGGTAATGCGTTGCAATCCCAGGGCATGATAAAACTCTATATCCAAGTACTCGTCCAATGGCTTCTTGCTAAGTGTTTCCACCAATTTTTGGACCAACATAAAGTTCGCATCACTATACCGATATCGGCCGGATCGCTTGAGTGGCAACTCTGCAACAGCCGCCCAAATACTGTCAATATATCGACTTTGGAAGTAAAAACTGTCGGCTACATGAATATCATATGCAGCAGAGGGTTGTTTGCAGAAAAAACTGTCACAAGCTGCATTGCCGTCATCCCGATGTAGAAGGTAGGGAATCACTGGCATGAAAGGTTGCAACCCTGATTCATGGGTGAGCAATTTCCTTACCTGTACCTTCTTCAATGTTGACTTAGTATCTACTAGTCCCAACTCACTCAAGCTGCTATTGAGTTTGAATTTTCCTTGGTCATAAAGGCGCATGGCCGCAAGCGTGGTGCCCGCCACTTTTGTCACAGAAGCTATATCATATAGATGGTTATTACCTACACGTCGCCGCTTGGAAAAAGTATGGTACCCAAAACTTTTATGGTAGATCACTTTACCTGCCTTGGCAACCAAAACTTGGCATCCAGGAATTATGTTATCCTTGATAGCAGTATTGGCAATAGCATCAATGCCTACCAGTTTTTCCGGAGATACTCCGACACTTGAGGGAGAATTATATTGTAATCTAACCACAGGTAGCTCAATTCCAGTACCAGCAGGAAAATGATCATTGATCGCGAGTGGCAGTTTTCCGAAAGAAGGTACAGCTCCAAATAGGAGTTCAGCAGTGAGTCGCTCCGTGGTAGGATTGAGATCAGGAACCTGTATAATGGTTAGTAAGGTATCAAAATTGGCCAAAGCCGTAGGATCTCCAAAGTAGACCAGCGCCAACTTATTTGATTTACTCAAATTTTGTAAGGAAGCTACGAATGCTGAATCGCGCCCTGGATCAAAAGAGTATTGATCAGTAGTCACGATATAGGTACGGTTCTTGCCAAAGGAGGTTAAGGCAGGAAGCGTGTCCCCTTCTGTTGGTCGTAGCTGCCGCAAGGTATACCCACCATAGCGGCCAAAGGTCTTATCAAAGGTCTTTAGCGTTTTCTCGCCGGTGTGAATGACATTGAAGTTCCGCTTGTAGGTATAGGTAAAAGGGATCAGATTCTTGTAATTACTTGCTACACAAAGCGCATCCAAATAGACTTCTTCTCGCCAATATTCCCAAAAGGGATGCTGGAAGTAATCCGCTAGAGAAATCGGTAAATGCTGACTGGTATCCTCTCCTGCATCAGCTGCTGAAGCCAACACTACCTCTCCCACCATAGCAGCTTCATTGGGGGCAGGAGTTGCATTAGCCAGTGCCAACTCCTTAGCTTGCCATCCCTTGGCTTTGAGCACCCGCTTGACCTTCAAGTCTACTTCCGCTTCCGTCAATAGGCCTGCATCCATTAGTCCTCTTAAGGCCTCCAATGCGATTTCTGGCGATTGTTCTTTGACCCAAAAAACATCCACTCCTGCAGCAATGAGATCGGTTAAGCCTTCCTGGCGGCCAAAATCGCCAAAAATTAGGCCATTGTAATTGAGTTGTTCCCTAAAAAAAGTTTGTACAAAAGCGGGTGGTATTTGTAGCTGGGAGAAAAACACCGTATCCAAAAATATGGCGGGTAGCCCAGACTGATGCAAATCTGAAAGGGCTTGTAAGGTCTCCGTTTCCATTTGCACGGAATCCGAGTCTATACGCAAAACCATACCCGGTAAATGGCATAGCGGACTTAATATCTTTTGATCATTCAGTTGTTGCAGTCTTCTTTTTTCTGCTTGTTGCCCTATTTTCGATGGTTCCAGTAAAAGCGGCGCCCAATTGAATCCTACCGTTGACAGTTGTTCTGCAAAGATCTGTTCTAAAACCATGCGCATACTATCATCTTGTATCTGCTTTACACTGGCTTTGGTAGGAACATAAGAGGCATCTGAAAACTGATTGTTAAGCAATAGCTGTTCTTTGGTACCCATCCAAAGATCAATGTTCGCCATAGGACGCAAAGAATCTTGAACAATTAGGAAACTATCGTATGGTATATGATTAAACAAAAGCCCACCAAACTGCCCCTCTTGCAAACCCTTACTCAAGTCAATAAAAGTGCTATCGGTTAAGGTATCTACTTCCCAGAATAGCAATTGACCTAGCTTTTCTTCTAGGGTCATTAACTGCAGCAAACTATCACTATCCGTTCCATCTTCGTTTACAAAGGGAATAAAATCGGGAGCGACTGGGTCTGACTGGCAAGACCACGAAAGGAAAGGGAGCAATAATATGACCAGCCAAATTCGCATAGTTTTCTCGGTGTTTGCTTTAGTTATTTGGGGAAATTTGAGGCTTATTTTGCTATACGGCAAAACAGGCTTTATGTTCCCTTATTGAAAATAGAGAATAAATTACTTCGGAACGTCAGTCGCTTGACAGATTACTAGAGAGAATAGGATGGATGGTAGGAATTACTACAATAAAATTTACTTACCAACCGGTTTTCTTTGCTGTATAGCTAGTTTGTTATTACTTCTATTATTACAACACATGAAGGGACAATAAGATTCCCTTAAGGTACATTTTTTTTATCTATTTTAACAGGATCCCGACAAAATCTTAACTCCTTGTTACTCTTCCTCTTGTGTAAACTTCGGACGATCATTTTCACTAATGTCGGCCAGCAGTCTCTGCGTCTCTTCCACCGGATGTTTCCACCAGTCAAAAGTAGTCAGATTTCTCAACTCATAACCGCTTTGTTGCAATTGTAATTGATGTTGGTGTTCCCAAGTATAATCTGTTGCTGTGTCTTGAGCAATGAAGCCATCGATTAGCCATAACATAGCTCCACTTGCCTCTTGTTTGGGCAATAGGATTAAAGGTAGACTGAGGCTCTCCCAGGGCTGGTCCAGCAGAAGCCGATTAGTGGCAATGTGAGGCGCGATTCGCCAGGCCACTTCCTGGGCGAAGGTAGTGTCCTTGCTTTTGTTTGGTGTACTTTCAACATGCTGGATGGCATTACCTACTGCAAGTTCCTTAATTCTGGTCAGATAGAGTGACAACAGCTTTAGGCTAGCTATTTTTGTCGTAGGCCATTGTTTCTTCCACACCTTCTCTGGAATTGAATGGAAGATGCGACATTCCTGTTGCGGTAAATTTCTTAACTGCTGGAGCCCATTCCACTCTGGCTCTCCTTCTAGTTCAGTCACTTGTTTGCTGAAAGCTCCTTTGACGCCAGTTTGTCCATAGGTGACCGACACGAAAATCGTATCAAAGGGCCTATTACTAATGGCGCCTAAATGTAGGATTTGTAAGCCGCTCTTCTCAAGTTCAAGGATATGCTCATGTCCAGGAAGCGCTTGCTGTTTAATCTGATTTAGATAGGTCAACATCAAATTGCGCTGTCCTTTAGTAAAACACACTAAGCATACACTTGGATATTGACCATCTTCTCTAACAGTGACTCCATTCAAGGCTTGCAGAATGGCTTGCGCTTCTTCTTCATTTATACCTGACTTTTCATTGAATCGGCCATTCACAAATTCGCAGGTGTATGTCACGTCCGAGCTAACCTCCTTTCCTGACCAATTGGGGTCTAATGGACTTTGCCAATAAGTAGATCGCAAGTGGAAATTATGTGGTAAGGATGCTGCATTTTCTTTTTCTATGGAAGTGAAGAATACTCCTTGCTTAGCCAAATTTGAAAAGGCTTTCGGCAAAACTTTCATTTTAGCACTACTCCCCCAATAGACTAAGAAATCCAACTGCTCTTTTGTCTGTTCAAAAAGTATATTGGCTTCAACAGGCGTAGTCAGGATAATTGGAAAAATATCTGTCAGTACCGCTAAATCCTGATCACAACATTGCAACAATCCCTCATAGGAAGGTTTCTTCGCCTTCAACCAGTCTTTCCAGCCTTTATTATCTTGTCTGAGGCGTTTCAAGCCCGCTTGTCTTTTTAGTGCACAAGTGTTCTTCGTCTCTGACAGAAAACCACTCCGAATTTCATCATCCAAGCTTACAAAATGCGCCAAATTATCTGAAGTAGAATGCAAGAGGGGTTGGTATTCTCGCGTGAGGCACTGTTCAAAATACCAACTTTCAAAAGCAGCCAACCAACTCTTCGGTCTCACCTTAACCAGTGATGTCACGATTCTACGGGCCAAAGCAGGCATAAAGAACCAATGCTTTTGCCAATCATAAAAAACGGAGAAGTCCCTTAAATTCAATCGAGTTCTCTCTAATTGCTCCATACATTCCTGTAAGAATCGCTGTCGTTTTGGAAAGGTCAAAGTCTTACTTTGTACGGGTAGCTGATATAAACCAGAAGCATTCAATTCATCTAGAAAAATATCAAACTGGGTTTCAAGTCGGAGAACAGCTTCCTTATTATCGACTCCAGCATGGGCAGTTTTACTATTGAGCCTTGCTACCTCTTCTTGAATATTAGCTGCCAAATTCGTTCTCCACTTTTCCAAACTCTCTTGATAGGTATTGAGGTTTGCTTCTAGTGATTGAATCAATTTACGGTCACGCCCTTCTAAGAATTCGTGTACAAAAAAACTGTAGGAACGCGTCTTTTCTTCCAGTTGCTCATATTTAATTTGTAGATCTTCTTGTGCATTCAGCGCGCGTTGAAATTTCTTGCTAATTGTTCCATACAATTTAAGGGTAGCAGGAGCAGATTCCATCGTATCATGACTAAACTGTTCTTGATACCCCACAATGGTGTCCTGCAGACTTACTACCTCTGTTTTGAGTGCTTGATAAGCAACATCATGCCACGACAACAATTGATCGCTGTAATGATCCAGTTCTCGGATAAAAGCATACTGCAATTCAGTAGCCTTTTCTAAGTAGTGTTTGGTGGTCTCTTGGATAAATACCAACGCCTCGTCCTTATCCTTATGTAAAAAGATGCCTGCATTCAAGTTATTCAGGGGATGCGCCAAAGTGCGGATTTCTTCAAACAGTGGTTCACTTCGCTCAATGGCTTCACTTAATTTCTCCATTTCTCTTGGAGAAAACTCAAAATCCTTAGGGTCTAGCTGACTGGCCAATAACTCCTTCCCTTCCGTCCTTCCCGAACGCAACATAAAAGCTAAAGTGTCAATGCGATTGAAGGAACCAAAGGCGGGTTGCCTGGAAGCCTGATATTGCTGATCCAGCTTAGCCTTCTCCTTCTGCCATTGTTGTAAAGTCTGCGCAAATTTTTTGTTAGAACTAGATGAACTTGCTTTATTTCCCAGACTAAGATTTTTCAATCTTTGTTGAAGATCGGATAAAATGGTTTGGCCATTCGAAATTAATAGGCTGTACTTAGCCAGCCCTAAAGCTTCCAGCTCCTGCTCCAAGATTTGCAAATCATCCAGCATTGGAGCTACCAGTATGATACGCTTCTTTTGCCACAACAAGCTAGATAGCAGGTGAGTCAAAAGATAGGTTTTTCCAGTTCCCTCCTCACCTCTGATCCAAGTTTGTTCCTGTTGTAAGGCATGAGCAAAGGCTGCAGCTTGCCAGGGGTCCAATATTCTAGGTCCCGCAGTTAGTAAGTTTGTAGGCTTATTTTGTGGAGCTTGGGCAGGTTGTGCAGACGCATTGCCCGCTTCGGTTTGCCAGTACCGATCCAGTGGAAAATTACCAAACACACCTGCCCAATGAATATGGAGATTGTCTTCGGATGACAAAGAAAAGGCTTCCCGCGGCAGTGCCCCCAAACTAATAGCACTTTCCTGTAGACCAAAGCCCGTTAATTCAGCCAATTGATTACAAAATCGAGCCAAAATGTCTGGGCTGTCCTGGCCCTGGCGCTCTAAAGACTGGACCAGAGGCCAGATTTGCATCCAAGCTTCTGCTGGTGTGTATCTCAATAATTGCCGATTGAAGAAGCAAGTCTGGTGAGCGGCTTGTTGGATGGTCCATGTCTGGGCCTTTTCTGGATCAGGTTGCAAAGATAGTTCCCAGATAAGTAAAGGTGTCAAGACCTCACGTTCCCCTTCTTGAAAACCTACCATAGGAAAGCCCAAAGCAAAGTTAGCTCTCCCTTGTTGCTTTAGGGTTTCCTCCTGCTCAAAAAAGTATTGGCGAAAGGATTCGTCTAACATAAAATCAGCACGGAAAGAGATTTTTTCCTGTGTCTCACTCAATAGGAATTTGACGAACTGGTAGGTCCAATCTTGTTCTAATCGATTTAACTGGACCATGTCAGTGTATCGATCAATCTGATCAACCAGATTAGTATCGGGTGGAAACTGGGTTTGGTTAGTAGTCGAGCTTCCTGTATTCATGGGCTCCAAAGACTTTTCAATCATTGATGGGCGGGATTTGAGCCAAATATAAATAAGCCCAAGCCGAATTCATTGCTTTGTGCCTAAAATCTTCTGGAAGACCTGCAAAAGCGCCCAAGGATAAGACAAAACAATTGCGCCGGGAATGATAAACAACTTTTTTGTATACAAAAAAAAATAAACATACGCCTCAAGTATTTTGGAACACTCATTTAAAATATTTAATTTAACAAATTGATAATCAGTTACTTGAATTGTTTAATCTTTTGTCCAATAATCACAACAATGGTTAAACAAAAATAAATCAAGCGTATCTATGGTACCCCGCATTGCTGTCATCTTAACAGATAACCTCCGCCGGATCCTATGGGTAAACGAGGATTTTACTCATATCACAGGCTATGATGTACATGAGGTAATTGGAAGAAGTCCTGGTGAACTTCTCCAGGGTCCTGAAACAGAACCTGAAGCAGTGGAGCGAATCCGCCTGGGGTTGTCTTCAGAAGTTGCGTTCAAGGATGAGATCACCAATTATCGAAAGAATGGTGAATCCTATGTCTGCAAGTTAGTGATCCACCCAATCCATAACCCAGAACGAGAACTGGTTAACTTCATTGCTTTTGAAGTCGATGGTTCTGAGCATATGGAGGTGGAGCAGATCCCATTGATGCACGTTGATAAAAAGTACCAATCCAGTAGTTTAAAGGGGGTTGAGGAGATCAAATTGTACTTCCGCTTGAAAGATCTGATCGAAACTGAAAAGTTATATCTGGATGCCGGATTGAACCTCAAGATGGTGGCCGATATGCTAAATACCAATACCAAGTATTTATCACAAGTTGTCAATCACCTTTCTGGACGAAATTTCCAGTTCTTCGTAAATACCTACCGGGTTGAGGAAGCGAAGACTAAATTGGTAAGCGACGACTACCAAAACCTCACTTTATATGGCATTGCCCTGCAGTGTGGCTTCAAGAATAAATCAACTTTTTACAAAGTTTTTAAGGAAATAACTTCTTTTACCCCAAAGGATTATATCAATTCTTACCAGAAATAGGGGTTTTTCGATGTAATCTGTCCATTTTTAAGAATATATACCCGCTTAGCTTGCTGGCATTTGATTGTGCCAACTAATTAAGGCAACTTTAAGTAAGCAAAACTTAAATCATGAGCGGGAACAAAGACTTAATGGGTCTGATCTTCTGGATGGATAACTCCAAGAAAGCCCGCTTGGAAGCCTATCTCAAAGGAAAACGGGAATTATCAAAGGAGAAGCGTCATATCATGGCAGCCATTCTAAAAGAGCGCACAGAAAAATCCAACGGAAAACATCTTGCTACCTCCAAGTAGCTCATTATAAGTCTCGTACCAGGACAAAGTAAGTGCCTAAAGAATCTCAATTAATTGACTTCATTAGGCACTTGTTTTTAACGAACTTAATAAAGCTCGCTATCGCTTAGTATCATCGAGTTGATTTTCAAAATCCTTTTGAGCCACGAAATCAAGGGAAAGGGAATTAATACAATAGCGAAGTCCCGTCGGTTTGGGGCCATCAGGGAATACATGCCCCAAATGTCCGTCACATCTCGCGCATAGTACTTCTACCCTCCTCATCCCATGACTGTTGTCAGATTTCTCGGCTACTAATTCCGTCTTGATAGGCTCCCAAAAACTTGGCCAACCTGTACCTGACTTGAACTTTGTAGCCGAAGCAAATAGAGGCAATTGACAGCCTCCACAGACATAGACTCCTTCTTCCTTATTGTTCCAATATTCTCCTGTAAAGGCTCTTTCTGTGCCGGCTTTACGTAAAACATAGAATTCGTCATCGCCCATTTCTGACTTCCATTCTTCCTCTGATTTGACAATCTTCTCTAAATTGAGATCATCTGGCAGTTGTACAGCAGCCATGGTTCCTTTTGTTTCCTCTTTGGCTTTCTGTACTGATTGACTTTTTTGAGCTTGATTGCAGGCAACTAACAATAACATACCCGCCAACAATACTAATACTTGCTTCAATAACATATTTACTATTTTTGGTTAAAAGACCAGGTGGTAATAGTAAAAGCTGACATATATGTAATGCAACAATAGATTTTTGCAATTTTCGGCTGTATCTTCAGAGACTATGTTTCCTTTCTCCAAAACACACTTCCTACATCTATACGATTACTATTGTGACAATACTTGATTGATGTAATTATACATATTCATCAACAACAAAACTATTTCTTTGGTTTTCGACTTCTAATTCGAGGGTGGTTCCATTCTTCCTTTTGCGCAAACTCTACCACCTTCCTCATCGTCGCCATCATACTCAAAAAAACTAGATACCCCATACTTACCACCACATAGATCCATTTATAGGAACCAGCTTGGCTAATGGACAAAGAAGAAAACAAATAGGCTAGTCCTGCTGCTGCTGCCGCCAGTCCTAAAAAGCTGTACACTGATCGTCCCCAATATTTGAGCATATTCTCGCTTGAGAGCGAGAAGACACTATTGAACAAGGCAAATAGCAACAAGAATGCAGCAGCTGTCATCCACGGAAATCGCTCTGGAACTTCCATCAAGCCTACCAAATGGATAAATTTAGCAATGAGAATAAATGCTAAAACGCCGCCCAAGGCTACAGCAGCTTGTAGCACAGGATCAATGGATTTCTCGAATAAGGATTCATTTTGGGTGCTCATGCATATAAAATAAGTAGTTGAATAGAAAGTTTACTGCTTTTCAAGAAATTTTCACAAAAGATTCCTCGTTTCAATGCTTTGCCCAATCCCGACAAATCCCCCGGTTACAGAGTAGTATTCTCCATCAGAAATTCTTTTTTTACTCTTTATTTTTTGAAAATTGCTCCTCGGATTTCAATTTAGTTTTACAAAGTGTCAAAACACGGTATGAATCGTATGCCTAAACTTCTACTTAGCTCTTTCTTTGTCTTTTCTTTTTATGTCCTCTCCCATGCCCAAATATTAGAGATTTGGGAAATCCAAGGGGCAGGTCTGAACAGTAACTACCAGGGACAACAAGTCCGAACCGAAAATAACATTGTTATCGCTAAAGGCAGCAATTTCTTCTTTATCCAAACGCCAGCCGAGCGCTCAGACAATGATTCTAACACCTCTGATGGACTCTTGGTGCTCACCTCTGGTAGTCCCGGTGTAAAAGTAGGAGATTTAGTTAACATTGAAGGTACGGTCGTAGAAGAAGACAATACCACAGCCATTTCCAATGTCAATCTGAGTCTTAATATTTTAGCCTCAGATCAAAGCCTACCTCCAGCTGCGACCTTAAATAACGATTTCCCAGGGACACAGCGCACTTTTGTCCCCGACTTGGAAAAGGTGGAAGGTATGCGAAGCACTTATAACGGATTGATTTGCGGGCCACCAGAAAATAGGGATTGGATCCCTGTTACCACAAAAGACATGCGTAGATTTCGAGAGCCAGGTATCCCTTACCCCGGTCTGCCGAATCTGCCCATCTGGGATGGTAACCCAGAACTATTCTGGATCGATTTGGATGCCCTTGGTCAATCTAACAATCGTTTTGTTGGGGCGGAAATGCGCATTCAGGTGCAAGGTGTGATGGTGCAAATTGACAATCAGTATGTTAGTTTCCCTAGCACTTATACCTTGACGGGAGACAACCTAGTTCAAGCTGTTCGGAATCGAGCTGATGGCGAGTTTACTATTGGTTGCATCAATACGCTTCGCCTAATCAAGGATGAATCTGCTTATGAGATTAGGGTACGAAAAATGGCGGCCTACATCGTACAACAGCTAGGTGCGCCTGATATCGTAGCCATTCAAGAAGTAGGTGGCCAAAATGAATTAGAGGATTTAGCTTTTCATATCCGACAACTCTCCCCTACGGCTAATTACCAAGTCCAATTCCTAAGCAGCAATGGGAATATACATACAGCCTTTTTAGTTCAGTCTACCTTTCAAAATTTGGAATTGACGCAGTTGAGCAAGAACGAGTTCTTAAGTATTGGCGGTACCTTACATGATCGTCCTCCCCTCCTCCTGTCCGGGGAGATCACCACCAATCCTCCTACCCCAATGAAAATACTTAATCTTCACCTAAGATCTTTGATTGGGATCACTGGTAGTAATTCAACATTTGTTCGAACTAAAAGATCAGAGCAAGCCATTTCTGTAGCTGAAATAGTGCAAGAATTGAGAGATGAAAATCTCGTGGTGGTTGGAGATTTCAATGCTTATCCCTTTTCAGATGGCTATGTAGATGTTGTAAATCAGATCGCAGGTACGCCAACAGAGGGGGCTTTGTTTTCCAATCAGTCCATTGTTAATCCTTCCTTAATTAAGTATGTAGACAAATTGCCCGAGGAAGAACAGTACTCTTTTATTTTCCAAGGTAATGCTCAGATGATTGATCATTGCCTCAGTACAAACCTGGATGACTTCATCTACGAAGATTTTCAGTTTGCGCGAGGAAATGCTGATAACTCCTGGATCTATACCAATAGTGCAAATATTTTAGAGCGCAGCTCGGATCATGATGGTTTTGTCCTATTTCTGAGGCCAAAGAATAGTGGCTTGACCGCCTTGCCAAATGAAGGCCAAATGCAATTAGATTTGACTTTTAGTAACCCTATGTCGCCCGAGCAATACCTGTATTTGAATCAGCAGGAGGCAGAGCGCATTTGGGTGAGTTGGATTGACAGCAACGGGCGTATTGTTCATAGACAACGCCTTTCTCCAGGCGAGAATCAGATGAATTGGAATACTCGACCCAATGTTGGGCTATATTTCGTTCAATTTAGGAGTGAGCAAGGTATTTACAATACTAAAATTGTATTGCAAGATTAAGTTAAGGCTCACTTGTTTCTAGATCGCCATAAAGGTCATAATCTTCCGCTCTGGTGATCTTCACATTTGCAAAATCACCTACTCGCACATAATTATCCGCCGCTTTTACCAATACTTCGTTGTCAACTTCTGGAGAATCTCCTTCAGTCCTGCCAACAAAATATTCTCCTTCCTTTCGATCAAAAAGTGTTTTGAAGGTCTGTCCGACCTTTGCTTGATTTTTGCCCCAAGAAATATCTTGCTGAATCTCCATCAAGGCATTAGCTCGTTCTGCTTTGACTTCTGCTGGAATATCGTCGGCCAAGGCGTGAGCAATGGTATCTTCTTCGTGCGAATATTGGAAAACCCCCAATCGATCAAACTCCATTTCAGTTACAAAATCGCAAAGCTCTTGAAACTCAGACTCAGTTTCTCCAGGAAACCCGACCAACATCGTCGTTCGCAAGGTAAGATCTGGTACCATGATTCGAGCTTTTTCAACCAGCTGCATTGTTTCCTTGCGAGTAATTTGGCGCCTCATCCTTTCCAAAACAGCATCACTGGCGTGTTGGAGGGGCATATCTAGGTAGTTGCAAATCTCAGGTCGCTCCGCCATTACCTCAAATATCTCAGTGGGAAATTTACTCGGATAAGCGTAGTGCAATCGAATCCAATCAATGCCTTCGACATCAGCCAAGGCATGTAATAACCTAGGCAACTCCCGCTTCTTATAAATATCTAAACCATAATAAGTCAACTCCTGTGCGATCAGCATTAATTCCTTTACCCCATGCCGAGCCAGATTCTCCGCCTCTTTTACCAATCGTTCGATGGGTTTTGAAATATGCTTCCCCCTCATCAAAGGGATAGCACAGAAGGAACAAGTGCGATTGCAACCTTCTGAGATTTTTAGGTAAGCATAGTGCTGAGGTGTCGAGATCCAACGCTCTCCGATCAACTCATGGCGATAATCTGCTTCAAGCTTCGCCAAGAGCGAAGGCAATTCTAAGGTTCCAAAGTAGGCATCTACCTCAGGAATCTCCACCTCCAGATCATCTTTATAGCGTTGAGACAGGCAGCCTGTCACGTACAACTTATCTATAGCTCCTTGCTTTTTCACTTCGGCATATTGAAGAATTGTGTTAACGGATTCTTCTTTAGCTAAATCAATGAAGCCGCAAGTATTCACGATGACCACATTGGCATCCTCATCATTACTATCATGAACAACTTCATAGTCATTTCCTTTGAGTTGTGTAATGATATTTTCCGAATCCACTAGGTTTTTAGAACACCCCAGTGTAATGACATTCACCTTATCTTTCCTCAGTGTTTTGGTCTTCATCCACTATATTTTTAGCGACGCAAAGATATGTCTTGCATTCTAATTTTCGCCGGACTTTGAATTTTAAATAGGATACCGTGCACAATTTCTCCTATTATTGCGTTCTAATAGGAATTGAAAAGCCTTGGCTTTGATACTTAGCAACTGATCTGACTACCAAAACCTACTAATTTATTAAGGTCGTCAGATATCAAAACAAAACCCTCACAACATGCGAAAAGTTTTCACTCTCAGTATTTGTCTATTTTTTGCAGGCTCTTTAGCTGCTCAATTTGGAATCAAGGGAAGCTATCACTTTAGTAATGCGGCCGAATGGCAAATAGCAACAGATAATGGCGGTAATGCCGAGAGTCTCATTGGAAATGGCTGGTCCGTCGGTGTAGATTATTGGTTTCGTCTCAAGAATTATCGAGTTGAATTTTTACCCGAGTTGAATTTTAGCCAATTAAATCAGGAGGTAGGCAATGCATCCTGGGCGAATAAAGCCACTTTCTCTAGTCTTTTCTTCAACACGAATTTGTATTTATTCGATTTCAAGGGAGATTGTGATTGTCCGACCTTCTCCAAACAAGGACCTTCAATTGAAAAAGGTCTTTTCCTACAATTGTCTCCAGGCGTGACCTTTGCACAAAGTGAAATCGTTTTTAACGAAAATACATTCAAGGCAGATGACTTGGTCTTTAGCATTGGACTTGGCATTGGACTTGATTTGGGAGTGTCCGATCTAGTCACGCTGAGTCCAATGGTAGGATTACGTTATTTCCCAAGTATTTCTTGGGATTCGCTTGGTACATCGGATGACGAAACGCCACGCTTGGTTGTTGATGATCCCAGCTCAAGTCTAACGCAATTCTACGCAGGAATTCGATTAGGCTTTAGATTGGACTATTAATCTTGACAAGACATTTTTTACCTACTTTTTTATTGATAATTTGTTTTTTCAGATTTTTTGATCCACATTTGTTTCATCAAGCAATAGAAACTATGAGATCTTCTGTGATCAATATTATCGTTGTCATTATTACTGTGGTCGTCATTATTGGACAGACGCCCCAGGAAGGATGGTATTGATACAATCGATCAGAGATTTCATAAAAAAGCCGTTCTTCCCAAGGAGAACGGCTTTTTTGTTTGAGATTTGGACAAACTCTGTCATTTGAATTGCCAACTAAAACCTGCTTTAATTCGTAAGACAAAACAAGTTAAAGCATTGTTTATCAGATTTTTGCAAAACGCACATTAGTACTTAGGCTCGTAAGTTTTGCATTTTTTCGTTCGAAATCTCAACAGCACCCATTTACCTTTATATGAGCAACTCATTACATCGAAAATAAAACGTAACATGAAGCAGCTGAACAAATACAGTAGGCACCTAACGCAAGACGAAACGCAACCCGCTGCGCAGGCTATGTTGTACGGTATTGGCCTCACCGATGAGGACATGGAAAAGGCTCAGGTAGGCATAGTAAGCACCGGCTGGGAAGGCAACACCTGCAATATGCACTTGAATGGCTTAGCAGAACAAGTAAAAGCAGGCGTCTGGGAAAGCGATCTGGTTGGACTCATCTTTCATACCATTGGTGTTAGTGATGGGATGTCTATGGGAACAACAGGTATGCGTTACTCCTTGCCATCTCGAGATATAATTGCCGACTCTATTGAGACGGTAGTCTCTGCTCAATGGTATGATGCTGTAGTTCCTGTCGTGGGTTGTGATAAAAATATGCCGGGAGCAATGATTGCATTGGGTAGACTCAATCGCCCTTCTATTCTCTTGTACGGTGGCACGATAAGTCCTGGCTGCCATGCCGAAAGAAAGCTAGATATTGTTTCTGCTTTCGAAGCTTTGGGTGAAAAGAATACCGGGCAAATTAGCCCTGAGGATTTTAAGGAAGTCGTGAAAAAAGCTTGTCCGGGTCCTGGGGCTTGCGGTGGAATGTATACAGCCAATACCATGGCTTCAGCGATTGAAGCCTTAGGAATGAGTTTACCCTATAATTCTTCTATCCCTGCCAATCACGCAGATAAGCAGATGGACTGTGAGCGAATAGGTAAGGCGATCCGCAAGGTATTAGAATTAGATCTTAAGCCTCGGGATATCATGACTAGAAAGTCATTCGAAAACGCCATTACTTTGATTACCGTGCTGGGCGGTTCAACGAATGCCGTGCTGCACTTATTGGCTATCGCGCGATCTGTAGAGGTAGAACTGACCATTGATGATTTTCAACGCATAAGTGATAAAACACCATTCTTGGCAGACCTTAAGCCCAGTGGCAAGTATGTGATGGAAGATCTTTTTCAAGTCGGTGGAGTCCCTGCTGTCATGAAATTACTATTAGACGCCGGTTATCTCCATGGAGACTGTATGACCGTAACGGGCAAGACTTTGGCTGAGAACCTGGCTGAAATTGATCCCTTGAAAGAAGGGCAAGAAGTTATTCGACCATTTGAAGAGCCGATCAAAAAACAAGGGCACCTCCAGATCCTATACGGCAACCTAGCAGAAGGCGGTTCAGTTGCCAAAATTACCGGTAAGGAAGGGGAAGTGTTTAGCGGTCCCGCACATGTTTTCGATAGTGAGGCTGACCTAAACGCTGCCTTGCAAAAACGACAGATTCTCGCTGGCGAGGTCGTAGTCATCCGCTATTGTGGACCAAAAGGTGCCCCAGGAATGCCAGAGATGCTCAAGCCAACTTCCTCGATTATGGGGCAAGGATTAGGTAAAAAAGTAGCCTTAATCACTGATGGTCGATTCTCTGGCGGAACGCATGGTTTTGTGGTGGGACATATCACACCAGAAGCTCAACAAGGCGGATTGATTGGCTTACTGCAAAACGGAGATATCATCACAATTGATGCCATCAATAATAAATTAGAAGTCAACCTCTCTGAAAAAGAGGTACAAGCAAGGAGAGCCCTTTGGCAAACTCCGGCACCTCGGGCCACGAGTGGTCTGTTGAGAAAATATGCCATTACCGTTTCTTCCGCTAGTGAAGGATGCGTAACGGATGCGATGTAATACTCTCTAATTCAGCAAATATCACGTAGAAACAGCAAATTGCAATGCCATGAAAAGCAATACTCAGACAGCAACAGCGACTAGTACCGCTCCTCAGCAAAAGGAAGTGATCTCCGGAGCAGAGGCCATTCTTCGATGCTTACTTGAAGAACAAGTGGATACCATCTTTGGGTATCCTGGAGGCGCTATCATGCCGGTCTATGATTCTCTTTATCACTATCAAGATAGGCTGCGTCATATTTTACCTCGACACGAACAAGGTGCTATCCATGCCGCGCAGGGATATGCTCGAGTTACTCGTCGGATCGGAGTCTGTATGGCCACTTCAGGCCCAGGAGCTATGAATCTCGTCACAGGTTTAGGCGACGCTATTCTAGATTCCACACCACTTATTTGCATTACGGGTCAGGTTTTTAGTCACCTTTTGGGCAGCGATGCTTTCCAAGAAACGGATGTGATCAATTGTACCATGCCTGTAACCAAGTGGAATTATCAGATTACTAAAGCCAGTGAAATCCCTGAGGTTTTTGCCAAGGCCTTCTATATTGCTAACTCCGGTCGTCCCGGTCCTGTGGTCATAGATATCACGAAGAATGCTCAATTAGAAGATATTGAATTTGACTATACTCCCCGTCCGGTTATTCGTAGTTATCAGCCATTGCCTAAAGCTGATCCAGAGTCTTTGCGCCAAGCAGCTGCTCTAATCAACATGGCTGAACGTCCTCTAATTTTGGCGGGTCATGGTATTCAGATCGCACATGCTCAAGATGCCTTTAAGGCCTTCGTTGAGAAAACGGGTATTCCATTGGCTTGCACCATACACGGATTGTCTTCGATCTCATCGGAGCACCCCTTGCACATTGGGATGCTAGGTATGCACGGCAATTATGGCCCCAATATGATGCAGAACGAGTGTGATGTCCTGATCGCTATCGGAATGCGCTTCGATGATCGGGTAACAGGTCGATTGGATGCTTATGCCAAACAAGCCAAAGTAATCCACATCGAAATCGATCATTCAGAAATCAACAAGAATGTTCATGCCGATGTACCGGTCATAGCTGATGCAAAAGTAGCATTGGAAGCGCTCTTACCGATGGTAGAAAAAAAGAGTTATCCGGACTGGTTGGCGAAATCAGCTGGATATCAAAAGATCGAACATGAGAAAGTGATTAGTAAGGCTACAAAGGCTTCCAATGATGGCTACATCAAGATGGGGATGGCCGTAAAGGAGGTATCTGATCAAACCAATGGAATGGCTGTTGTAGCTACAGATGTAGGTCAACACCAGATGATTGCTGCCCGCTACTACTCCTATCGATCTACTAATCAATGGGTATCCTCTGGGGGAGCCGGCACGATGGGATTCGGCTTGCCTGCCGCTTTTGGTGCAAAGTTGGCCCAGCCTGAACGAGAGGTTGTGGCCTTTATTGGAGATGGTGGCTTTCAAATGACAATCCAAGAATTGGGCATGTGTGCCCAATGGAATGTTGGAGTTAAAATCGTTTTGCTCGACAACAATTATCTTGGCATGGTTCGCCAATGGCAACAACTTTTCTTTGATAGAAGATATTCCTCTGTTGAATTGACGAACCCAGATTTCATCAAGATCGCCGATGGTTTCGGTGTACCTGGCCGTAAGATTTCGAAACCAGAGGAGCTGGAAGGTGCTGTGGCAGAAATGATTGCCCATGATGGTCCCTTCTTGCTGCACATTGAAGTTGAGAAAGAAGAGAATGTCTTCCCGATGGTACCCAGCGGAAAAGCAGTAAATGAAATCGTATTGGAACCTTAATGATTTTGGAAAAGCTACAATAGATCATGGAAACACATCCTAAATATACAATTACGGTATTCACTGAAAATCAAACGGGGCTTTTAGCTCGGGTTGTTTCAGTATTCACGCGTCGGCATATCAACATTATTAGCCTAACTACATCTGAGTCTTCTATTCCTGGCATTCACCGATTTACAATTGTGGTAAGTTTAGCACCTACTGCGATTGAAAAACTGATGGGGCAGTTGGAAAAACAGATCGATGTTATAAAGGCCTTTTACTACGAGGAAGATGAGATTGTATATCAAGAAATAGCCTTATACAAGGTGCCTACACATATTTTTGCTGGCAACAGCAGTGTAGAACGACTTATTCGTCAATACAATGCTCGTATTCTTCAAATCGAGAAGGAATATATTGTCATAGAAAAAACTGGGCATGAACATGAAACCAAAGCCTTACTTGAAGAACTCAAAGAAGTAGGAATCTATGAGTTTGTTCGATCTGGCCGAGTAGCAATTGTGAAACCCATGGAACGGCTAAATAAGTACCTGCAGAGCCTAGAACACGAAATCGGCAAAGAAGTCGAAGAAGGCGTATAAACAAACAATGACATTAGCCACATGGAAACATGAGTCATCCCGAATTTTGAGCGAGGAAGAAGAAGAGGCACCAGTGGATGGCTAATCTCAACCTGTAGAGCGGTATCGATGCTGATCGGTACCGCTCTCCTGTTCTATGACA
>Ga0213840_1000321_pt1 | contig 80576 bp, 80 predicted proteins | sample SWPATP22_FD_160132 | JGI IMG/M metagenome (GOLD analysis project Ga0213840, IMG submission 160132) | Coastal seawater microbial communities from Marineland, Florida, United States - SWPA TP2 #2 | ecosystem: Environmental > Aquatic > Marine > Coastal | place: USA: Florida | collected 2016-08-14 | reverse complement strand
GGCAGCGACGGCGCCGTGGCCACCTCCGGCGCGGGCGCCGGGCGCGGCAAGGGAAGCTGCGCGGCGGTTGGCAGGCTGGGCGCGACGGGCAGATCGGGCAGGGGAGCGGCGGTCGCCGGTGGGATCGCAGCTTGCTCAACCCGTGGTAGATCGGGCGCAGGCGGCTCGTCCGTCGGGGGCTGCGGGCGGGCCAGGTCCACCGGCTCCGCCGTTTCCGGCGGCGCGGTCCAGGCATCGACCATTGCCTCGATTTGCGGTGTGGCGCCCTGCAGGGTGACGCGGCCCTCGCCACCGGCCCCCTGCGATTGCGCCCCGGTGTCGGGGATCGCCGCGAAGGCCAGCACATGCAGCCCGGCGGCAAGGGCGCCAAAGGCCAGTTTTTCCGCCATTCCCTTCATCGCGGCAACACCGACAGCTCGACCTGCGCCAGCCCCAGCTCCGCCAGACGCCGCAGGGTCCGGGCCACGATCGCGGCCGGCAGGGTGGCATCGGCGGCCAGGATCACCGGCCCCTCCGCGGGATCGCGGGCGGCCAGCAGGGCGAGCGCAGCCTCGCCGCTCAGCCCGTCCAGCCGCGGCACCCCGTCGGCGGCGAGAAACAGACGGGTGCCCCGGTCAACCGGCGTGCCGCGGTCAGACAACGGCGGAGCGACCTCCACCGGGTCGGGCGGCGCGATCTGCGACGTCATCAGGAAAAACACCAGCAGCAGGAACACCACGTTGATCATCGGCACGACGGATTCGCGGGGCGGGCGGCGACGCGGCGGGGCGATCTGCATCGGCTACTCCACCACAACCAGGGTTGTGTAACCCGCCGCGCGCAAGCCGTCAGCGACCGAGACCAGATCCTGCAGCGTGGCGCCCTCGCCCCCGCGCAGCACGATGGTATCGTCCGGCGCGGTCATCAGCGGGGCGAGCGCAGCGCTCAACGCCCCGGGCGCCACCGTCCGTCCGTTGAGCCGCACCCCGTCGGCCGCGATCTCGACCAGCCGCGGCGGGCCGGAATAGGCCGCGCCGCCACCACCGCCCAGCGGCAGCGGCAGCGGCATCACCTGGTCGGCGCCGAAGCGCGAGGCCAGCATGAAGAAGACCAGCAGCAGGAACACCACGTCGATCATCGGCGTCAGGCTGGGGCGCCTGCGTTTGCGGATCGGGGCCAACGGCTCCATCGGTTACTCTGCGGCTTGGGCGCGCTCGGCCGGGCGCGGCGCGGCGGCCACGAAAATCCGCGTCACGGCGTCCTCGATATCGCGGCGCATGCGGTCGATCACCGCCTCGAACCAGGTCAGCGCAGCCGAAGCCGGGATCGCCACCGCCATCCCCGCGGCGGTGGTCAGCAGCGCCTCCCAGATGCCGCCGGCAAGCTGGCCGGGATCGGCGCGCGCGCCGCTTTCCTGCAGCGCCTGGAATGCAGCGATCATCCCCAGCACGGTGCCCAGCAGGCCCAGCAACGGTGCGATGGTGGCGATCAGCTCCAGCGCGCGCAAACCGGTCGCGGCCTCCGCCAGCTCGTTGCGGGCCACCCGCAGGGTGTCCTCGCGCGCCAGATCGTCGGGCCGGGTGGCGCGGCCGGTGACGGCAGCGCGCACCACGGTCGAGCGCGGCCCGCCGCGATGGGCCAGAATGGCCTCGGTCGCGGCATGGTCGCCGCGCTCGTAGGCCGCAACCGCATCGCGCGCGTGGCCCTTACGCCAGGCGCCCGCGAGGGCGAGACGCCACGTCTTCCACAGGATGATCGCCAGTGTCACCACAGACAGCGCCGCAATGGCCCAGATCACCGGCCCGCCATCGGTCAGAAAGCGGCTGAGTGGCGCGGTCATTTCCGCCGGAGCGAGCGCTTCGGGGGCAGGGGCTGCCGCGGCGGCCACAGGGGCCGCGCTCTCCTCCGCCCCGAACAGCGGCTCGGTCGCCGGGATCGCGCCGCCCTGCTGTGCCAGAACCGGCCCGGCCAACAGGCCGAGGGGAGCAGCGCAAAGCGCGATAAGACTGCTTGTGTTCATGCGGCTCGCGGTCATCAGGCGGCGTCCTGTCTGCTGCTGTCGTCGGGGTGGCGGGCGGCTGTGGGCCTCTCTACGACGGGGCAGGCGGGGTCGTAAAGGGTCGCATCGTCGCGCTTGTGCCCCGAACAGAAAAGCCCCCGCGCGATGACGGGGGCCGGACCCTGTGCGGAAAGCGGTGCGCCGGCAGCGGCGCCAGTCCGGGGTCAGGCGCCCCAGCTGCGCACCACGCCGCAATCCATATGGACGAAGTTCGAACGCGAATAGCGGCCGACACCACCCGCGTGGCAGGCCATCGCCGCCTTGGCCATCTGGTTCACGCTGCGCGAGGCCAGACGCAGATCGGCGGCCTGGCCCTTCATGTGCAGAGAGTTCTTCGCCACACCGCGCGACCGGCGGCGCAGCATCGCGTTGGTCTGCGGGCTGCGATAACCCGACAGCAGCATATAAGGTTCGTGCACATCCAGCAGGTTATGCGACGCCGCCATGATATCGAGCGTGCGCAGGTCGATCGATTTGACCTGATCGACGCGCCAGTCGCGCATGAAGTAGTTGATTTCCTTGACCGCATCTTTGATGTAGTCGCCGTCGATCCAGTAGATCATGTCCAGCTTTTCGCCGGTCCGCCCCGAGTACATCCGAAGCCTGCGGATATCACCGCTGCCGCGCAGAAAGCCTGCTGCATTGGCATATGTGGGAGCTGCTGTGACGGCTGTTGCCGCGAATGCGCCCAATAAGGCGCGGCGGGTAAAACCCGTTTTGTTGGTATCTGCCATAGTTCCGCGTTGTCCCGTACGCTAAAATCCTGCCTATGCGTGATGTTACACGCATGTTTTTCATCCATCCCCAGATGCGACATGGATGCCACAGGATGATTCGTCTGCCAAGCACGGATTGTTTCAGGGCTGTCATATGGCGGATTTTCGGCAAATTTCTGCGCAAATTGGGGCGTTCAGAGGCGAAATCGTACATTCCGAAGCCAACCGATGCAGCCGGGTCGCAGCCGCGCGGCGCGAAGCCCGCTCCGGAGGTTTTGTCATGGACATTGCACCCGAGGCCAAAGAAACTGATAATACCTGCATTGACATGAGCCATTTTTACACCGTGACCAAGGATGCCCATATGACAGCGACATTCCGGTTTTCGCTTCGCTCCGCCCTGTTTGCCGCCGCCTGCTCTCTGGGGCTGGCAGTTTCCCTGCCGCAGCCCGTTCAGGCGCAGGTGACGGCCTTCAAACAGGCCGTTGCCGAGGCCGCCGCCACCGACGCCGATGTCGCCGCCTTCTATCGTGAGCGCAACTACCAGCCGATCTGGACCGCCGAGGGCGAGACGGCGCGCGCACGCCGCGCCGCGCTGCTGGACGCGCTGTCGGGCGCCTCGGTGCACGGGCTGCCCGAGGGGCGCTATGGCGTGAACCGTCTCAAGGCGCAGATGGCCGCCGTGCGCACCACACGAGATCTGGGTGCCGTGGAGGTGGCCCTGAGCCGCGCCTTCGTCACCTATGCCAAGGACGTGCAGACCGGGATCCTGACCCCGTCGCAGGTCGACAAGGACATCAAGCGGAAGGTGCCACTGCACGACCGCAGGACCTATCTGAGCGAATTCGCAGAAAGCGCACCGCAGGCCTATCTGCGCCGGCTGCCGCCGCTGACCCACGAATACCGCGCGCTGATGAAGGAAAAGCTGCACTTCGAGCATCTGGTTGCCGCCGGCGGCTGGGGCGCCACCGTGCCCGGCGGCAAGCTGGAGCCGGGCGATCAGGGTCCGGCGGTGATTGCCCTGCGCAACCGGCTGATCCGGATGGGCTACCTGGAGCGCAGCGCCACCCGCACCTTTGACAAGGCGCTGGAGCAGGCGGTGCGGAAATTCCAGCTGGCCCATGGGCTGCTGGCCGATGGCGTCGCAGGCGACAGCACCCTGGGCGAGATCAACAAATCGGCCGAGGCGCGGCTGAAATCCATCGTCGTGGCGATGGAGCGGGAACGCTGGCTGAACCACGAACGCGGCGATCGCCATATCCTGGTGAACCAGACCGATTTCTCGGCCAAGATCATCGACCACGGGCGGGTCACCTTCCAGACCCGCTCGGTCGTGGGCATGAACGTGCATGACCGCCGGAGCCCGGAATTCTCCGACGAGATGGAGCATATGATCATCAACCCGAGCTGGCATGTGCCGCGCTCGATCATCGTCAAGGAATACCTGCCCAAGCTGCGCGAAAACCCCGGCGCGGCGAGCCAGCTGATCATCACCGACAGCCGCGGCCGCCGGGTGAACCGGGAAGAGGCCGATTTCTCGCAATACACCGGCAACAGCTTCCCCTTCGACATGCGCCAGCCGCCGGGCAACCGCAATGCGCTGGGTCGGGTGAAGTTCATGTTCCCCAACCGCCACAACATCTACCTGCACGACACGCCGCAGAAACATCTGTTCAACCGCGAGGTGCGGGCGTTTTCGCACGGCTGCATCCGGCTGGCCGACCCGTTCGATTTCGCCTATGCGCTGCTGGCGCCGCAGACCGACAACCCCAAGGAATTCTTCCACAGGATCCTGGACACCGGCCTGGAAACCAAGGTCGATCTGAAAGTGCACCTGCCGGTGCACATCATCTATCGCACCGCGTTTACCGACGATCACGGCCGGGCCCAGTTCCGTCGCGACATCTATGGCCGCGACGCCAAGATCTGGTCGGCGCTGAGCGGGGCAGGGGTGGCCCTGGGATCGGTTCAGGGGTAATCACGGGTCCAGACCGTTTCGCAGGACCCACCCCATGACCTATACCATCGAAGAGATTGCAAACGCCCTGGGCTGCGAGGCCCGGGGCGATCTGTCCTTGACGATCCGCCGCGCCGCCGAGCCGGGCGCCGCCGGGCCCGGCGATCTCGCGCTGGCGATGTCACCGAAATATGCCGAGGCGCTTGGCCGGGGGCAGGCGCGGGCGGCGCTGGTCTGGCCCGATGCCGACTGGCAGGCGATGGGGCTGCAGGCGGCGATCCTGGCACCGCGGCCCCGCATGGCGATGTCGGGGCTGACCCGGATGCTGGACCCGGGCCAGGGGTTTGGCGAGGGCATCCACCCTTCGGCGGTGATCGACCCCGGCGCCGAACTGGACCTCGGCGTCAGTGTCGGGCCGCTGGCGGTGATCGGCGCCGGGGCCAGGATCGGCGCCGGCACTGTGATTGGGCCGCACTGCTATGTCGGCACCGATGCCGTGCTGGGCGAGAATTGTTTCCTGCGTGAGATGGTCAGCATCGGCGCACGGGTGCATATCGGCGACCGTTTCATCGCCCAGCCCGGCGCGCGGATCGGCTCGGACGGGTTTTCCTTTGTCACGCCGGAGGTTTCGGGCGCCGAGAACGTGCGCAAGACCATGGGGGATCAGGGCGATGCCAAGGCGCAAAGCTGGATCCGCATCCATTCGCTGGGCGCGGTCCGCATCGGCAACGACGTCGAAGTCGGCGCCAACGCCACCATCGACAGCGGGACCATCCGCGCCACCGAGGTCGGCGATGGCTGCAAACTGGATAACCTGGTGCACCTGGGCCACAACGTGCGCCTCGGGCGCGATTGCCTGTTCGCCGGTCAGACCGGCGTCTCCGGCTCGGTCGAGATCGGCAACAACGTGGTGCTGGGCGGCCAGTGCGGCGTGGCCGACAACCTGTTCATCGGTGACGGGGTAATCGCGGCGGGTGGCACCAAGATCCTGTCCAACGCGCCGGCGGGGCGTGTGCTGATGGGGTATCCCGCGGTGAAGATGGACACCCACACGGAAATCTACAAGGCGCAGCGCCGGCTGCCGCGGCTGCTGCGCGAGGTGGCGGCGCTGAAAAAGGCTGTTTCCAAACCGGGCCCGACCGAGTAAATCACCGCCAGTGCAGCAGAGCAGATCAGAGGCCCACATGAGCACCCGCGACAAGGTCATCGCCATCATCGCCGAACAGGCCGTTCTGGACCCCTCGGATGTCACCGAACAAAGTACGCTGGAGGATCTGGGCATCGATAGCCTGGGCCTGGTCGAAAGCATCTTCGCCATCGAAGAGGAATTCGACATCTCGATCCCGTTCAACGCCAACGACCCCAGCGAGAGCGACTTCGACATCTCCAATGTCGGCGCGATCATCGCCGGGATCGAAAAGCTGGTTGCCGAGCAATCCTGACACAGCCGAAACGGGCCTGAGCACATGAAACGCGTTGTCATCACCGGGGCCGGCACGATCAACGCCCTCGGCCATTCCGTTCCCGAAACATTTGAAGCCATGCGCGAGGGACGCTGCGGGATCGGCCAGCTGGAGTTCCGAGACGTGGAGCGGCTGGCGATCCAGATCGGCGGGCAGGTCCGCGGGTTCGAGGCCGAGGGCCGCTTCAACCGTCAGCAGATGACACTCTATGATCGGTTCACCCAATTCACCCTGACTGCCGCCGAACAGGCGATCGCGCAGGCCGGGCTGGAGTTTCACGGTGACATGGCGGCGCGCTCGGGCGTGGTGCTGGGTACCGCCGGTGGCGGCGTCAGCACCTGGGACGACAATTACCGCTCGGTCTACGAGGACGGCAAGAACCGGGTGCATCCCTTCGTCGTGCCGAAACTGATGAACAACGCGGCCGCCAGCCACGTTTCGATGCAATACAACCTCAAAGGCCCGAGCTTTACCGTCTCGACCGCCTGCGCCTCTTCGAACCATGCGATGGCGCTGGCGTTCCAGCTGGTGCGATCGGGCGCAGCGCCGGCGATGATCACCGGCGGCTCGGAATCGATGCTGTGTTTCGGCGGGGTCAAGGCCTGGGAAGGGCTGCGGGTGATGTCCAAGGACGCCTGCCGCCCGTTCAGCGCCAACCGCAACGGCATGGTGCAGGGCGAGGGCGCCGGGGTGTTCGTGTTCGAGGAATACGAGCATGCCCGCAAGCGCGGCGCCGAGATCCTGTGCGAAGTGGCGGGCTATGCCATGAGCTCGGATGCCTCCGACATCGTGATGCCTTCGAAACAGGGCGCGGCGCGAGCGATGGCCGGCGCGCTGGCCGATGCCGGAATCAACGGCGATCAGGTGGGCTATATCAATGCGCACGGTACCGGTACGGCGGCCAACGACAAGACCGAATGCGCGGCGGTGGCCGATGTGTTCGGGCCGCATGCGGACGATCTGATGATCTCCTCCACCAAGTCGATGCACGGCCACCTGATCGGCGGCACCGGCGCGGTGGAACTGCTCGCCTGCATCATGGCGCTGCGCGACGGGGTGATCGCGCCCACCATCGGCTATGAGGAGCCGGACCCGGAATGCGCGCTTGACGTGGTGCCGAACGAGGCGCGCGAGGTATCGGTCGACGTGGCGCTTAGCAACGCCTTTGCCTTTGGCGGGCTCAACGCGGTCCTTGCGCTGCGGCGGGTGTGACCGGGCAAACAGCCTAGAAACGAAAAACGCCGGGCGAATGCCCGGCGTTTTGCTAATATTGCAAAGCTTCGGATCAGCGGTTCTGGACCACATCCGCCTTTTCATAGCCTGCGGTGAACCCCTTGAGCGACAGTTTCAGCGACACCAGCTGATCGGGCGCCGGGGCCGGCACCAGCGACAGCACCGCCTCGTTACCGCCCTTGAAGGCCGCGATATCCTCGGCGGTCAGGCCGATCTGGGCGACGCAACCATAAGGGTTACAGAAGGAATAGTTGTAGCGTTTGCCCGGAGCGCCATCGACCGACAGAGTCAGCTGCGCCGGCAGCAGGGTTTCCAGCGGCACGACCACGGTGGCCCCTGCCACGGCCTGGCCCTGTCCCTCGATCCGGAACAGCGAAAACTCGGCCATCGGATTGCCCTTGTCGTCCTTCAGGATCTGCAGCAGCGAACAGGGGTCTTCCTCGTTCTCGGTCTTGATGCAGGCCAGATCCCAGTCGCCGACCTTTTCCTTGGAATAGCGTTCCCCGAGCTGCGGAGAGCCGTCTGCGGGCTGCCCGAGGTCGAGCAGCTGATCGGCCGCTGTCTGTTCTTTGTCGCTGTCCTGCGCAACCGCGGGCGCGGACAGTGCCGCCAGGGCGATGACGGAGAAGGTGGTCAGTTTCTTGAACATGTAAATCCCGTTTCCATGATGGCTGGCTGCGGCTGCTGTAGCACGGCACCGGATCGCTGTCAGGGAGAATTGGGGCCAACGCGCGGAAATGTTCCTACCCAACGCGACACCGGGGCGGGCACCGGAGCCGGCGCTGCGGGCAGACATGAAAAAAGGGGACCCGAACGGCCCCCTTTTCAAAATTTTTTTCTCCCCGTCGGACCGGCCGACTTAGTTATAAACAAACGTTACGAAAGGGGTTGGCCCCGGTCAACAGCAAACGCACAATCTTTGCTCCAGGACATCGGAGGCACCGCCAAATGCGCAGTTTTGCGGCAGTATGGAAAAGGGGCCGCGCCACGAAGGCGCGGCCAGTCCAACAGGGAGGGAATTTCGCCCGACACACCGCGTTGTCGCGTCGGACCGAAACCACTATTCCAGAAAGGTGTTAACGATGTATGGCCAAATCATTGAGCTCAGGGACGGAATTGCAGGCTATGAATGACGAAGATGGTAAAGTTTTCCTGGGCGGCGGCGGCCCCGGCTATGGGCAAAAGCAAGGGCTGGCCCTGAAATACGCCAACCGCCACGGGCTGATCGCGGGCGCCACCGGCACCGGCAAGACCGTGACCCTGCAAATCCTGACCGAGGGATTCTCCGCCGCCGGGGTGCCCGTGGTGCTGTCGGATGTGAAGGGCGATCTGGCCGGGCTGGCGAAACCCGGCTCCGAAAGCTTCAAACTGCACGAGGCGTTCCAGTCGCGCGCGGGCAAGATCGGGTTTGACGATTACACCTATGGCGCCTGCCCGGTCACCTTCTGGGACATTTTCGGCGCGCAGGGCCACCCGCTGCGCACCACGGTGGCCGAGATGGGGCCGTTGCTGCTGTCGCGGCTGCTGGAACTGAGCGAGGCGCAGGAGGGGATCCTCAACATCGCGTTCCGGCTTGCCGATGAGGAGGGGTTGCCGCTGCTCGACCTCAAGGACCTGCAGGCGCTGCTGACCTGGATCGGCGAAAACCGGGGCGAGCTGTCGCTGCGCTACGGCAATGTCTCGGTCGCCTCGGTCGGCGCGATCCAGCGGCGGCTGCTGGTGATCGAGAACCAGGGCGCGGCGCAGCTGTTCGGCGAACCGGCGCTGGCGCTGTCCGACCTGATGCGCACCGACGATCAGGGCCGCGGCATGGTCAACATCCTCGCCGCCGACAAGCTAATGGCGGCGCCCGGGCTTTACGCCACCTGCCTGCTGTGGCTGCTCAGCGAGCTGTTCGAAGAGCTGCCGGAGGTGGGCGATCCGGACAAGCCCAGGCTGGTGTTCTTCTTCGACGAGGCGCATCTGCTGTTCGACGACGCGCCCAAGGCGCTGGTCGACAAGGTCGAACAGGTGGCGCGCCTGATCCGGTCCAAGGGGGTGGGGGTCTATTTCGTCACGCAGCACCCCGCCGACATCCCCGAGGATATCCTTGGCCAGCTCGGCAACCGCATCCAGCATGCGCTGCGCGCCTTTACCGCGCGCGACCGCAAGAACCTGCGGCTGGCCGCCGAGACCTATCGCGAGAACCCGGCGTTTTCGACCGAGGACGCGATCCGCGATGTGGGCGTGGGCGAGGCGGTGACCTCGATGCTGGAGGCCAAGGGCGCGCCGGGGATGGTCGAACGCGCGCTGATCCGCCCGCCGTCGTCTCAGCTGGGCCCGATCACGCCGCAGGAACGCACCGATTTCATGGCCGCCTCGGACCTGGCCGGGAAATACGATCAGCCGCTCGACCGCCGCTCGGCCTATGAGATCCTGGCCCAGCGGGCCGAGGCCGCGGCTACCGAAGCCGAGAGGGCGGAAACCGTCGCCGAACAGGCCCCCATGGCCGCCCGCGAGTTCAACGCCGCCCGGCGCTACAGCGGTAGCCGGGTCGGGCGCTCCACCGCGCATCCGGTCCGGCGGCAAAAGGACACCTTTGGCTCGGCGCTGTCGGAGGCGGTGATCAAGGAGCTGAAGGGCACCACCGGCCGCCGGCTGGTGCGCGGCATCCTCGGCGGATTGTTCAAGGGGCGGTAACCGCATTCCCGGCCCGGCGGCGGCGCCCGCCGAAGGTATCGGGGCGCCCCCAGATGCCCGCGCGGTCAGTTGCGCTCGCTCACCGATCCGGTGTCGGGATAGCCATAGGCGATATAGCTCTTCACCCGCTTCTGTGTCTCTTGGCCCCAGATCCGCTCGACCAGCCAAAGCGACATCTCGATCCCCGACATGACGCCGCCGGCAGTGACCACATTGCCGTCGCGCACCATCCGCCGGGTTTCAACCTCGACGTCCGCCGCGGCCTGCGCCAAGATCCCGGCAAAGTCGTGGTGCGTGGTCACGTGGCGCCCCTTGGCCAGCCCCGCGCCAACCAGCAGAAACGCCCCGGTACAAACGCTGGTAATCCAATCACAGCCCGGCGCCACCGATTGCAGCCATTGCACGGTGCGCGGATTGTCGACCTCGCGCCGCGCGCCGCTGCCGCCGGGGATCACCACAATCTTCACCCCCGCTGCCTGATCAAAGGTCAGATCCGGCAGTATCCGCATGCCCTTCTCGCAGGTCACCGGGTCAGTACGATCCGCCACGGTCCGGATTTGCCAGTCGGAGGCGGTCTCGACGGCGCTGGCCAGAACCTCCCAAGGTCCGACAAAGTCCATCTCCTCGACTCCGTCAAAAACCAGAACAGCAATCGTATTCATCGTCCCCCCTCGAAACCAAGACGGCGGCGCATCCCTCGAGATCCGCCGCCGCCCGCCTTTTTTACCGTTCCTATTTCTCCGGTATCAGCCCGCGCGGGCTGAACCTCAGCACGATCAGCAGCACCAGCCCCATGGTAAAGAGCCGCATGTGCGCCGTGCTGGCCAGCAGATGCTCACGCACCCCGCTGTCCTCGGCCATGCCGGAGGTGATCAGCTGCATCAGCAACTGTCCGATCGGCTCTACCTGGACCCAGAGCAACCAGATCAGGAAACCGCCCAGAACTGCGCCCAGGTTGTTGCCCGAACCGCCGACGATCACCATCACCCAGATCAGAAAGGTGAAGCGCAGCGGCTGATAGGTGCCCGGGGTCAGCTGGCCGTCGAGCGTGGTCATCATCGCGCCCGCGATGCCGCAGACGGCGGAGCCCAGCACGAAGACCTGCAGGTGGCGGCGGGTCACGTCCTTGCCCATCGCCTCCGCCGCAACCTCGTTATCGCGGATCGCGCGCATCATCCGGCCCCAGGGGGATTTCAGGGCCATCTGCGCCATCCACAGGATCGCCAGCAGCACCACCAGGAACAGCACCGAATAGCCCAGCTTGACGTAGAGCGTCGAGGCGGTGACCGGATCGAGGCCCAGGCCCATCGCGCTCTCTACGAAACCGGGATCGTTCTGCAGGTCGATCTCATAGGGCAGGGGGCGCGGCAGGCCAGCCACGTTCTTGACCCCGCGCGCCAGCCAGTCCTCGTTCTTAAGCACCGCGATGATGATCTCGGCAATGCCCAGCGTGGCGATGGCCAGATAGTCCGACCGCAGCCCCAGCGCGGTCTTGCCGATCAGCCAGGCTGCGCCGGCGGCCAGCAGGCCGCCCACCGGCCAGGCCAGCAGCACCGGCAGGCCGAGCCCGCCAAGGAAGCCGGTGCCGGCGGGGTTCACGGCCTCGACCGCCTCGACCCCGGGGTCGAACACGCCCCGATAGAGGAAGAAGCCGCCGACCAGGATCACCACGGTGGCAATCGCCTGCGCCCGCCCCTTGGGCAGGCGGGTGTTGACCAGCACCGCGGCCACGATGGTCGCCGCGCCCATCAGCAGCCCCAGCAGCAAGCGGGTGCCGCCTGCCGCCCAGGCCTCGCCCACAGGATCGACCGAGACCAGAACCACGGCCAGCCCGCCCAGAGCAACGAAGCCCATGACGCCGACGTTGAACAGGCCGGCAAAGCCCCATTGCAGGTTCACCCCGATCGCCATGATCGCCGAGATCAGGCCCATGTTGAGGATCAGCAGCGCGCTGTTCCAGCTCTGCACGAAGCCGGTGACCAGGATCAGGGCGCCGACCACGCAGAAAAGTGCGGTATTTTTCATGGTCTCGCTCATACCGATTTCCCCCGGAAGAGGCCCGTGGGCCGGAACAGAAGGACGATCAGCAGGATCACGAAGCTGACCGCGAATTTGTAGTCAGTGCTCAGAAGCTGGACCAGCCCCGAGGGCTCCAGCCCCTCCGGTGCCAGATAGGTCAGCACCTTTTTCCAGGCATAGGTGATCGTCACCTCGGAAAAGGCGATGACGAACCCGCCGGCGATGGCGCCGACCGGACTGCCGAGCCCGCCGACGATGGCGGAGGCGAAGATCGGCAGCAGAAGCTGGAAGTAGACGAAGGGCTTGTAGCTCTTGTCGAGACCGTAGAGCGTGCCGGCCACGGTGGCGAGCGCGGCAACGATCAGCCAGGTATAGGCGACCACCCGCTCCGGGTTGATCCCCGACAGCAACGCCAGATCCTCGTTATCCGAATAGGCCCGCATCGATTTGCCGGTGCGGGTGCGGTTGAGGAACCAGAACAGCAGGGCCACGGCGATGATCGCGACCACCACGGTGATGCCCTGGGTGCTTTTCAGCGCCAGCCCTTCGCGCAGGCCGGTCATCTGCTTGAACTCGCGGGCAGTGATGATGAAGCGTTCGCCATCTGCAAAGCGCTGATCGTCGGGCCCGAGGACGAAACGAACGACGCCGTTGAGGATGAACATCACCCCCATCGACACGATCACCAGGATCACCGGCTTGGCCTTCTGCTCGCGGTAAAACCGATAGACCAGCCTGTCGGTGACGAGCAGCAGCGCCATACAGGCCAGGATGCCGAAGGGTAGCGCCAGCAGCGCGGTGGGCAGCGGCCCCAGCGTGATCCCCATCGACTGGAACCACCATGTGAACAGGATCACCACCATGGTGCCAAAAGCCATGGTATCGCCATGGGCGAAGTTGGAGAACCGCAGGATCCCGTAGATCAGCGTCACGCCCAGCGCGCCGAGCGCCAGCTGGCTGCCGTAGGCGATGGCCGGGACCAGAACGAAATTGGAAAGCGCCACGAGGGCATTGAGGAAATCCATCGGTCAGCCCCCCAGGAACGATTGGCGCACTTCGGGATCGGCCAGAAGCTGCTTCCCGGTGCCGGTATAGGCGTTGCGGCCCTGCACCAGCACATAGCCGCGGTCGGCGATGGCCAGCGCCTGGCGCGCATTCTGTTCCACCATCAGGATCGGGATGCCGGTGCGGCTGACCTCAATGATGCGGTCGAACAACTCATCCATCACGATCGGGCTGACACCCGCGGTGGGTTCGTCCAGCATCAGGACCTTGGGCTGGGTCATCAGCGCCCGGCCGACGGCGACTTGCTGACGCTGGCCGCCGGAAAGCTCGCCCGCCGGCTGCCTGCGCTTTTCCTTCAGGATCGGGAACAGGTCGTAGACCTGCGCCATGGTGTCGCTGAAATCGTCGCGGCGGATGAAGGCGCCCATCTCCAGGTTTTCCTCGACCGTCATCGAGGTGAAGATGTTGCTGGTCTGCGGCACGAAGCCCATGCCCTTGACCACCCGGTCCTGCGGCGACAGGTCGGTGATGTCCTCGCCGTCCAGCCGGACCGAGCCCTGGCGCAGGTCCAGCATCCCGAAGACCGCCTTCATCGCGGTGGATTTGCCGGCGCCGTTAGGCCCGACGATCACCGCGATCTCGCCGGGATTCACGGCGATGGTGCAATCATGCAGAATGTCGGGGCCCTTGCCGTAGCCGCCGGTCATGCTGTCGCCGATCAGAAAGGCGCTGGCGGTGTCCATCGCCTGTCCGGTGCCGGGATGTGCGCCCAGCTCGCCCTGACCGGCCGGATTGGTGATGGTCAGGTCCTTGTTGCCGCGGTCGTCATACTCCCCGCCGCTCATCCGCATACCTCGCGGTGCTTTGTTATGGTCATGTTTATCCCCATCGGAACGGTGTATCTCGTTCTCTTTCGGTTATGGTCTGTCCGGCGCATCCGGACCGCGCGTTTACGCGTCGATTTTATCCTTGTTCTTCAGGCCGGTCCCCAGATATGCCTCGATCACATGTTCATTGGCCTTGATTTCGGCCAGGCTGCCTTGCGCCAGCACCTTGCCCTCGGCCATGCAGATCACCGGGTCGCAAAGACGCTCGATGAAATCCATATCGTGTTCGATCACCACGAAGGTATAGCCGCGTTCCTTGTTCAGCCGAATGATGGCATCGCCGATGGTGTTCAGCAGGGTGCGGTTCACCCCGGCGCCGACCTCGTCGAGGAACACGATCTTGGCGTCGACCATCATGGTGCGGCCCAGTTCCAGCAGCTTCTTCTGCCCGCCCGAGACCTGGCCCGCCTTGTGGTCGGCCAGATGTTCGATGGTCAGAAATTCCAGCACCTCGTCGGCCTTGGCGGCCAGCGCGCGTTCCTCGTCGGCGATCCGCTTACGGCCGAACCAGGTGTTCCACAGCGCCTCGCCCGACTGGCCGCCCGGCACCATCATCAGGTTTTCCCGGCAGCTCATCGAGGAAAACTCATGCGCGATCTGAAACGTACGCAGCAGCCCCTTGTGAAACAGCTCATGCGGCGGCAGGCCGGTGATATCCTCGCCCGCCATGGTGACGCGGCCCGATGTGGGCGGCAACACCCCGGCGATCACGTTGAACAGCGTCGTCTTGCCGGCGCCGTTCGGACCGATCAGCCCGGTGATGGAGTTTTCTTCGATTTCAAGCGTTGCGCCATCGACGGCATGGAAGCCGCCGAAATGCTTGTGCACGTCTTCAACGCGGATCATGCACCATCCCCCTGTCGAACCTTAAGTTCTTGTTGTTTTGTCTTATGGAAACGGCCCGGAAAACTCCGGGCCGCCTCGATTCATCAATACGGATCAGCGGTACTGGACCGTTTCGATCTTGCCGTCCTTGATCACGACTTCGCGGTAGTTGCCCGCGGCTTCGCCCGGACCGACCAGTTCGACGCCGGTGCCGCCGACATAGTCGACATCGCCGCCAGCCGCGATGATTTCGAGCGCCTTGCCCAGTTCGCCGGCCTGGATCGGCTCACCCGGGGCGTTGGCCACTTCCATGATCTTTTCCTTGTAGACCTGCGGGTCGGACGTGCCGGCGGCCTGCATGGCGAGCATGATCAGCGCCGCGGCGTCGTAGGACTCCGGCGAGAACGGGGTGGTCGGATCCCAGTCGCCGCCGGCAGCAGCGGCCACTTCCTTGAAGCGGTTGGTCAGCTCTTCCGAAGGGCTCGGATGCTGCCCGGTGGAGCCGTCGATCTCGGTGCCGAAGTTGGCGGCCAGCGCGTCGGAGATCATGCCGTCGGGGAAGTGGAAGGTGTCGAACGCCCCGGTGTCGAGCGCGGCGCGGACGATGCCGGCACCGCCCTGGTCGACGTAGCCCGCAACCACCAGGCGGTCGCCGCCCGCGGCGGCCAGTGCGCCCACTTCGGCCGAGTAGTCGGCCTTGCCGTCTTCATGCGCGGCCGAGATGGTCACGGTGCCGCCGGCAGCTTCGAAAGCTGCCTGGAACGCATCGGCCAGACCTTTGCCGTAGTCGTTGTTGGTGTAGGTGACCGCGACGCTCTTGATGCCCTGGTCCATCAGAGCTTCGGTCATCACCACGCCCTGACGGGCGTCAGACGGCGCGGTGCGGAAGAACAGGCCGTTGTCTTCGTTGTTCATGTGGCTCAGCGCCGGCGAGGTGGCCGAGGGCGAGATCATCACGACGCCGTTGGGCAGCGCCACGTTGTTCAGGATCGCACCGGTCACGCCCGAGCAGTCGCCGCCGATGATGCCTTTGACGCCATCCGAGGTGATCAGACGCTCGGCCGCCGCGGTGGCGGCGCTGGAATCGATACAGGTGGTGTCGCCGTTCACGCCGGTCACGGTGGAGCCGCCCAGCAGCTTGCCGGAATCGGTGACTTCCTTCATCGCCAGGTCGGCCGCCGGGCCCATGTGCGCCACGGTCGATTCAATCGGCCCGGTGAAGCCCAGAAGGACCCCGAGCTTGATATCTTCGGCAGAGGCAGCACCGGTCATCAGGGCGGTGGCAGCGGTCGCCATAAGCAGCTTTTTCATTGTTAAACTCCCTAGTTGGAACATTGATGTTCGGGCCTGAGCCTAGGCAAGCTCCGCGCAAAAGAAAAGTGCTAACGTTACAATAGCGTAACCTGACATGATCTGCCGTCCCGCAGGTGGAGGTTTTCCCGCAAGATGACGGCGATCCGGCACCCGCGCGCGGCGGCGACAGGCCCCGGGTGCGGGGCAAGGTGCGAGAGCCGGGCAGGGGCCTGAAAGGCATCTGCGAAACGGGGAGTTTCGGGGCGGTTTTGTACAGTCCTGCCCGACCCCCGATTCAGGTCGGTTTCGGATCGGTTTTCAGATCGACAACCGGGCCGCCTGGGCGCCGCGTTCGCGGTAGGGGGTGGTGTTGTAATGCGCGCGGTAGCATTTCGAGAAATGCGACGGCGAGGCGAAGCCGCAGGCCAGCGCCACATTGATAACGCTCATGTCGGTCTGCATCAGCAGGTTGCGCGCCTTTTGCAGCCGCAGTTCCATGTAATAGCGTTTCGGCGAGCGGTTGAGGTAGCGGCGGAACAGCCGTTCGAGCTGTCGGGTGGACATGCCCACGTCGCGCGCCAGGATCGAGGGGCTGATCGGCTCCTCGATGTTGCTTTCCATCATCTGGATCACCTGGCTCAGCTTCGGGTGGCGCACGCCGATCCGGGTCGGAACCGACAGGCGCTGGGTGTCCTGGTCGGTGCGGATCGAGGAATAGATCAACTGGTCGGCCACCGCGTTGGCCAGGTCCTCGCCGCGGTCGTTCGCAACGATCTTGAGCATCAGGTCGATCGACGAGGTGCCGCCGGCGGTGGTGATGCGGTTGCCGTCGATCACGAAGACCGATTTGGTCAGGTTCACCTCTTCGAACTCCTCGGTGAAACTGTCGGAGTTCTCCCAGTGAATCGTCGCTTTCTTGCCGTCGAGCAGACCGGCCTTGGCCAGCGTGTAGCCGGCGGTGCACAGCCCGCCGATCACCAGCCCCTTGCGGGCCTCGCGGCGCAGCCAGGACATCAGTTTCTTGGTCGTCGCCTTCTGCACGTCGATGCCGCCGCAGACCAGGACGGTGTCGTCGCGCCGCAGATCCTCCAGATCGCCGTCCAGCTTGAAGGTGGTGCCGGCCGAACAGGTCATCTCTTCGCCGCCTTCGCCGATCAGGCGCCAGGAATACAGCTCGCTGTCGGCCATGCGATTGGCGATCCGCAGCGCCTCCAGCGCCGAGGCAAAGGACAGAAGAGTGAAATTGTCCAGAAGGACAAAGACGAAGCGGCGCGGGCGGCCCGGCTGCTGGTCGTTGAGGGCGGTTTCGCGCGGCTCTTTCATCGGCTGACTTCCCGAAACATTTCAACGCCGAATCCCCTGCCGATCCGGCAGCGAATCCAAACGTGTTGGGCAGCTTGCTCAGAGGTTATTTGCGGCGTCAAGTGCCGCAAAAGGGATATGGCCTCCGGCGGCCGGGTTTTGTATAGAGGCCCACGATACGTTGAGCGGAGCGAGAGCAATGACTGAGTGGAGCAAATCGGCCTGGCGCAGCAAGCCGCGCGTGCAGATGCCCGATTACACCGACGCCGCGGCGCTGAACGCGGTAGAGGCCCAGCTTGCGAAGTACCCGCCGCTGGTGTTCGCCGGCGAGGCGCGCCGCCTGAAGCAGGAGCTGGGCGCCGCATCGCGCGGCGAGGCCTTCCTGTTGCAAGGCGGCGATTGCGCCGAGAGCTTCGAGCAGTTCAGCGCCGACAGCATCCGCGACACCTTCAAGGTGATGCTGCAGATGGCGATGGTGCTGACCTATGGTGCCAAGGTGCCGGTGATCAAGGTGGGCCGCATGGCGGGCCAGTTCGCCAAGCCGCGCAGCGCCCCGACCGAGGTGGTGGACGGTGTCGAGCTGCCCAGCTACCGCGGCGACATCATCAACGACCTGGCCTTCACGCCCGAGGCGCGGATCCCCGATCCGTCCCGTATGCTGCAGGCCTACACCCAGGCGGCCGCCACGCTGAACCTGCTGCGCGCCTTTTCCACCGGCGGGTATGCCGACGTGAACCAGGTGCATGCCTGGACCCTGGGTTTCACCGAGGGCGGCAAGGCCGAGCGCTATCGCGAGATGGCCGCGCGGATCACCGACACGCTGGATTTCATGAAGGCCGCGGGCGTCAACCGAGACAGCGCCCATACGCTGCAGACGGTGGACTTCTACACCAGCCACGAGGCGCTGTTGCTGGAATACGAGGAGGCGCTGACGCGGCTCGATTCGACCTCCGGCAAATGGCTGGCGGGGTCGGGGCACCTGATCTGGATCGGCGACCGTACCCGGCAGCCCGACGGCGCCCATGTGGAGTTCTGCCGCGGTGTGCTGAACCCGATCGGGCTGAAGTGCGGGCCGACGATGACCTCTGAGGACCTCAAGCTGCTGATGGCCAAGCTGAACCCCGACAACGAGGCCGGCCGTCTGACCCTGATCGCACGGTTCGGTGCCGGCAACGTGGGCGAGCATCTGCCGCGTCTGATCAAGACGGTGCAGGAAGAGGGGGCCAACGTGACCTGGGTCTGCGACCCGATGCACGGCAACACCATCAAATCTTCGACCGGGTTCAAGACTCGCCCGTTCGAGTCGGTGCTGCGCGAGGTGCGCGATTTCTTTGCCGTGCACACCGCCGAGGGCACGGTGCCGGGCGGGGTGCATTTCGAGATGACCGGCCAGGACGTAACCGAATGCACCGGCGGCGTGCGCGCGGTGAGCGAGGAAAACCTGTCGGACCGTTATCACACCGCCTGCGATCCCCGGCTGAACGCCAGCCAGTCGCTGGAGCTGGCCTTCCTGGTGGCCGAGGAACTGAGCACGCTGCGCGAGAAACGGCTGGAGCGCGCCGCCGGCTGACCGATCCGCGCGCCCCGCAAGGGCGCGCGTCCTCACCCGATTTCGATATCCTGTGCTTAGGACCTGGGCCTGTTTGACGGCCTATTTGACCAGGCGCAGGTGATGCGGCGGGCCGAGCCAGTCCGGCAGCGGCTCGGCAAAGCCGTCGGCGGCGCTGCTGGCCCGCTCCACGGCGGGCGTGGCCAGTTGCGCCTCGCTGTCCTGCGCCGCCCCGGCGGCCACCGGACGCAGCAGGCGGTTGCCGATGTCGAAGCGGACCGGCGGCGGGATGGCGCCGCCGCCATCCGACACCAGCACGCCCAACGCGCGGGCAATCCCGCCATCCTCAGAGGCCAGCGGCAGCAGCAGCATGCGCCCTTCCAACACCGGTGCCCCCGGCACCTTCGGCGTCTGCAGCCGCAGCTCGGCCACCGCGGGGGCGGTGAAGACCCGTTGCAGGATCGCGCCGGCCTCGGCCCTTGCGTCATCCGCGAACAGCGCGGTGAAGGGGGCGCCGCGCAGGTCCATTCCCGAGAGATCGGTCAGGTGGTCGCCGGCCAGGCGAAACCGGGCGCCGCGGCGGGTGACCCGTTCCAGAATGAAGCTGTGGGCGAGGATGTTTTCCAGAGCGCGCGGGTCGATCTGATCGCGGCGCGGCACCTGGCCTTCGCCGCCCAGCGCCAGCCAGTAGGCCTCGGCCTGGCGCAACGGCGACAGGCTGCGGCCGCTGCGGAACCGATCGAGCACGACGACCTTGCCGGACGCCTCGCCGCTGTGTCTCTGCCGGGAATGCCCCATCCTGTCGTCCTCATTACTGCACAGATTCCACGCCGTAGACTGGTTCCGGGCCGGTAGATCGCCCGCCGATAGTCCGCCGGATTGGTTACTTCGCCATTAACTTGCCACAATTGCGCTCAATTTTGGAGCGTTTCCTTAAGGTCTGGTTAACGATGGCGCGACGGAACACGGGGCGCCGGGGCTTGCCCAGCCCGGCCCATTGCCGTTACCTGCGCTCCAGACCGCAGATCGAGGCCAGAACGGAGCGTGCCGCCCATGATTACATCGATGACCGGATTTGCCTCGGCCCGGGGCGAGCGCGGGGCGTACTCCTGGGGCTGGGAGCTGCGCAGTGTGAACGCCAAGGGGCTGGATCTGCGGCTGCGGGTGCCGGACTGGCTGGAGGGGCTGGAGGCAGCGCTGCGGGCCGATCTGGCCAAGGCGGTGACGCGGGGCAATGTCACCCTGTCGCTGCGGCTGGCGCGCAGCGAGGCGGGCGCCGGCTCGGCGGTGAATACCGAGGTACTGTCGGCCGCGCTGGACGCGCTGGCGCAGATCGAGGCCGAGGCAATGGCGCGCGGCGTGACGCTGGCGCCGTCGAAGGCGAGCGATCTGCTGGGGCTGCGCGGGATGCTGGAAGCGGCCCCGGACGAGGCCGACAATGCCGCGCTGGTGACGCAGTTGCGCGCCGAGCTGGCGCCGCTGATCAAGGCGTTTTTGGAGATGCGCCGGGCCGAGGGCCGGGCGCTGGAACAGGTGCTGCGCGGGCAGCTGGAACAGGTGACCGCGCTGGTGGGACAGGCGGCGGAGCTGGCCGAGGCGCGCAAGACCGCCGTGGCCGAGACCCTGCGGGCCAATCTGGCCCGGGTGTTGGACAATGCCGAGGGCGCCGATCCCGACCGGGTGGCGCAGGAGCTGGCGATGCTGGCGGTGAAGGCGGACGTGACGGAGGAACTGGACCGGCTGCACGCCCATGTGGGGGCGGCGGGCGACCTGCTGGACACCGGCGGCGCGGTCGGCCGCAAGCTGGATTTCCTGATGCAGGAGTTCAACCGCGAGGCCAATACGCTGTGTTCCAAGTCGCAGAACGCCGAGCTGACCAAGGTGGGGCTGGACCTCAAGGCGGTGATCGACCAGATGCGCGAGCAGGTGCAGAACGTAGAATGACCCGGAAAGGAAACTGACATGGCACAGCGACGCGGGCTGCTGATCATCCTGTCCTCGCCCTCGGGTGCGGGGAAATCGACGCTGGCCAAACGGCTGCGCGCCTGGGATCCTTCCATTGTGTTCTCGGTCAGCGCCACCACCCGGGCGCCGCGGCCAGGCGAGGCGGACGGGGTGGATTACCACTTCATGACCGAGGCCGAGTTCAAGGCGACGGTGGCCGATGACGGCATGCTGGAGCACGCCCATGTGTTCGGCAATTTCTACGGCTCGCCGCGCGGTCCGGTGGAAGAGGCCATCGAGCGGGGCGAGGATGTGCTGTTCGACATCGACTGGCAGGGGGCACAGCAGATCCGCAACTCCGCCCTGGGGCAGCACACGCTGTCGATCTTCCTGCTGCCGCCCTCCATCGCCGAGCTGCGCCGCCGGCTGGTGGGGCGCGCGCAGGACGATGCCGAGACCATCGCCCGGCGGATGCAGCGCAGCTGGGACGAGATCAGCCACTGGGGCAGCTACGACTACGTGCTGGTCAACGACGATCTGGATGCCACCGAAGAGCGGCTGCGTACCATCGTCACCGCCACCCGGCTGCGCCGCATCCAGCAACCGGACCTGACCGCGCATGTGCGCGCGCTGCAATCGGAATTCGAGGAGGAAAACCAATGACCATCTACGCCCTGGGCAAGGACGCCCCGCAAATGCACGACGACACCTGGGTCGCCCCCGACGCCAACCTGATCGGCAAGGTGGTGATGGAGGAGGGCTCTTCGGTCTGGTTCGGCTGCACCATCCGCGCCGATCACGAGGAGATCCGCGTCGGCGAAGGCTCCAACGTGCAGGAAGACTGCGTGATGCATGTGGACGCGGGCTATCCGCTGACCATCGGCAAGGATTGCACCATCGGCCACAAGGTCATGCTGCATGGCTGCACCATCGGCGACGGTACGCTGGTGGGCATGGGCGCCACCGTGCTGAACGGCGCCAGGATCGGCAAGAACTGCCTGATCGGCGCCGGCGCGCTGGTGACCGAGAACAAGGAAATCCCCGACAACTCGCTGGTGATGGGCGCCCCGGGCAAGGTGGTGCGCGAGATCAGCGACGAGCACGCCGCACGCATGCGCGAGGGCGCGCTGCATTATCAGGACAACATGCGGAAGTTCCGCGAAGAGATGAAAGAGGTCGAATGAAGCGCAATTCCAAGGGCTCCCTCGTCCGCCCCTATCCGCTGCCCGAAAGCGCCAGCACCCCGGTGGTGACGCCGCTGTCCCCCTCGGTGGTCTATGCCAGCGACACCCCCGATGCGCTGGATGCGCAATACGAGGGGCGGGTGCATGGCTACACCTATTCGCGCGAGGGGCATCCCAACGCCGATGTGGTCGCCCAGCGGCTCGACGCGATGGAAGGCGGGCAGGGCGGCGTTCTGTCCGGGTCCGGCATGAGCGCGGTGAGCGCGGTTCTGCTGGGGCTGCTGAAAGCCGGCGATCACGTGGTGGGCGGTCAGCAGCTGTATGGCCGGTCGCTGCGGATGATGAAGGAGGACCTGCCGCGTCTGGGCATCACCACCACGCTGGCAGACCCCGGCGACGTGGCCGCGGTTGCCGCCGCGATCCGGCCCGAGACCCGGCTGGTGCTGATCGAGGTGGTGTCGAACCCGACGCTGCAGGTGGCCGATCTGGACGGGCTCGCGGCGCTCTGCAAGGAAAAGGGCGTGCTGCTGGCGGTGGACAACACCTTTACCACGCCCAAGGCGATCCGGCCGTTCGACCATGGCGCCGATATCGTGATCCATTCGGTGACCAAGCTGTTGTCGGGCCATTCCGACGTGATGCTGGGCTATGTGGTGGCGCGCGATCCGGCGATCACCGAGCGGCTGCGGGTGTTCTCGATCACCGCCGGGCTGACGCCCAGCCCGTTCGACTGCTGGCTGGCCGAGCGCGGTCTGCTCACCTTCGACCTGCGGTTCGACCGGGCGCAGGCCAACGCGGTGGCGCTGGCCGACCACCTGGCGACCCTGCCGGGGATCAAGCGGGTGCTCTATCCGTTGCGCGACGATCATCCCGACCAGGCCCGCGCCAAGGCGCTTCTGGGCACCCAGGGCTGCAACATGGTGAGCTTCGAGCTGACCGGCGGGCGGGCGGCGGCCAATGCCTTTACCCGTGGCGCCGAGGGGCTGAGCTTTGCGCCGACGCTGGGCGATGTGGGCACCACGCTGTCGCATCCGGCCTCGTCCTCGCACCGGGCGATGACGGCAGAGGAACGCGCAGCGGCGGGCCTGAGCGAGGGCTTCTTCCGCGTTTCCGTCGGGTTGGAAGACCCCGAGGCGCTGAAAGCGGTGTTCACCGAAGCTGTCGCAGCGGCGGCTGCCGTATCCTAGTTACATTCCTGGGGCAGGTTGGCCGATACCGATTCAACCCTGGGAGGGGCCAGAGATGCAGAACGACCTGATTACCGAGTTTCTGGCAGCGGTTCCGCTGCCAGCCCTTTTGGTGGATCAGACCGAGCGCATCATCGCCGCCAATCCCGATGCGCTGACCCTGCTGGGTCAGCAGATCACCGGGCGCCACTTCGCCACCATCCTGCGCCAGCCCACGGTGCTGGATGCGATCGAAGCGGCGCTGCGCGACAAGCGTCCGCATCAGGCGCGGATGCTGTCGAACGACGGCGCGCAGGACACCAGCTACGACGTGATCTGCCGCTATGTGAACGGCATCGGCGCCGTCAACGGCGGCGCCGTGCTGATCAGTTTCCAGGACGTGACCCATCTGGAGCAGGCGGTGCAGATGCGGCGCGACTTCGTGGCCAACGTCAGCCATGAGCTGCGCACGCCGCTGACCGCGCTGATGGGCTTTATCGAGACGCTGCGCGGCCCGGCGCGCGACGACGCCGGGGCGCGCGACCGGTTCCTGGGCATCATGGAAGGCGAGGCCGGACGGATGAACCGGCTGGTGGGGGACCTGCTGTCGCTCAACCGGGTGGAAACCGAAGAGCGGGTGCGCCCCAAGGACACCGTCAACCTGACCGAGACGCTGGAGGCCACCATCACCTCGCTGCGGCCGCTGGCCGACGACGCGCAGGTGAAACTGTCGCTGGCCGCGCCGGAGGATCCGGTGTTTGTGGTCGGCGATGCGGATCAGTTGCGCCAGGTCTTCACCAACCTGATCGAGAACGCGATCAAATACGGCGGCTCCGGCGGGCGGGTCGACGCGGTGCTGTCGGCCTCTGACCGCGACCCGGCGGTGCGGGGGCCCGCGGCGCGGGTGCAGGTGATCGACAAGGGGCCGGGAATCGATCCCGTCCACCTGCCGCGGCTGACCGAGCGATTCTATCGCGCCGACAATCACCGCTCGCGCGAGCTGGGCGGGACCGGATTGGGGCTGGCCATCGTCAAGCACATCATCAACCGCCACCGCGGCCGTCTGCGGGTGGAAAGCGAGCTGGGGCAAGGCTCTGTTTTCACGGTTATTTTACCAAAATAGTCGTCCAGAACGGCGGCGCGGGGGGAACTTGTCGGGGAATTCTAGACAAGTTTAATCCGTTTTCCGGACAGGGATTTTACCTTCGTTAAGGGGTTTTTGCGGTCCGGTTGTCATGTGACTGTTACATACGTGTCACAAAAGCCTCATGCTCGCTCACTAGGAGAAGCGCCAAGATCATCATGAGGGTGATCGCAATCTACCTTACCAAGGAGACTCACATGTCCTTTGTGAAACTGACGGTTTCCGCTCTGGCCCTGGGCGCCGTTTCGGCCACCGCTGCCGCCGCCCGTGACCAGGTGCAAGTTGCCGGCTCGTCGACCGTGCTGCCCTATGCCTCGATCGTCGCCGAAGCCTTTGGCGAAAACTTCGACTTCCCGACCCCCGTCGTGGAATCGGGTGGCTCCTCCGCCGGTCTGAAGCGCTTCTGCGAGGGCGTGGGCGAAAACACCATCGACATCGCCAACGCATCGCGCCGCATCAAAGACAAAGAGATCGCGACCTGCGCCGAGAACGGTGTCACCGACATCATCGAAGTGCGCATCGGCTATGACGGCATCGTCTTCGCCAGCGACATCAACGGCAACGGCTTCGAATTCACCCCGACCGACTGGTACAAGGCGCTGTCCGACAAGGTCGTCGTGGACGGCAAGATCGTCGACAACACCGCCGCGACCTGGGCCGACGTGAACCCGGCGTTCCCGGCGCAGCCGATCCAGGCCTTCGTTCCGGGCACCAAGCACGGCACCCGCGAAGTGTTCGAAGACAAGGTGATCCTGGCCGGCTGTGAAGCCACCGGCGATTTCGACGTGTTCCTGGCCGCCGCCGAAGGCGACAGCGACAAAGCCAAGAAGAAAGCCGCCGAAAAAGCCTGTATCGCGCTGCGCACCGACGGCAAGTCGGTCGACATCGACGGCGACTACACCGAGACCCTGGCCCGCATCGACAGCAACAAAGACGGCATCGGCGTCTTCGGCCTGGCGTTCTACGAGAACAACACCGACAAGCTGCAGGTTGCGACCATGTCCGGCGTCGTTCCCTCGACCGAAAGCATCGCCTCGGGTGAATACCCGGTGTCGCGTCCGCTGCAGTTCTACATCAAGAAGGCCCACATCGGCGTGATCCCGGGCCTGAAAGAGTATGCTGAGTTCTTCGTCTCCGACGAGATCGCAGGCCCCGACGGCCCGCTGGCCGAATACGGCCTGGTCTCCGACCCGGAGCTGGCCAAGACCCAAGAGGCCGTGGCCAACGAAGTGGTGATGGGCGGCAACATGTAATTGCCCCCTCGGGCCGGGGCGGCTGTGCTGCCCCGGCCCGTTTTTTTTGAAATCCTCTCCTGTCCCGATTGGAGCCCCTGATGCCAACCGTCTGGCTCGTTGTCTTCGTCATCGCGGTTTCCGCCTTCGGCTACATGGCCGGACGCCACCGCGCCCTGCAGAGCGCCGGCGGCGATTCCCGTGCGCTGCACTCGCTTCCCGCTTACTACGGCTACAATGTTGCGCTGACCGTTCTGGTGCCTTCGCTGCTGGTGCTGGCGTTGTGGCTGTTCGTTCAGCCGATCCTGGTGGACAACCGGGTCTCCGACATGATCCCGGCAGAGGCGATCCCCGAAAGCTCGACCCTCGGGCTGGTGATGAGCGATGTGCGCCGCGTGGCGGAGGGGCTGGACATCGCGGTGGAGCAGGGCGCCCTGACCGAACAGGAAACCCGCGCGATCCGGACGGAGTTCACCGACGTGCGCAGCCGCCTGGGCGAGCTGGGCGTGGCGCTGGGCGCGGATGTGCGCCCAGAGGTGCTGCAGGCGGCGCAGCGGTATCGCCAGATCAACGCCACCGGCCACCTGCTGATGTCCATCGCCGTGACGGTTCTGGCGCTGGGCGGGCTGGCCTATTCCTATGCCGCCACCAACAAGGACTTCCGCGCCCGCAACGTGGTGGAGCGCGGCATCTTGGCGCTGCTGATCCTGGCCGCCTCGCTGGCGATCCTGACCACGATCGGCATCGTGCTGTCGATGCTGTTCGAGACGACCAATTTCTTCCGGCTCCACTCCTGGACCGACTTCTTCTTCGGCTCGACCTGGGCGCCCAATTTCCGCGGCGACAGCGAGCTGTCGATCCTGCCGCTGCTGTGGGGCACGCTCTATATCTCCTTCATCGCGCTGCTGGTGGCGGTGCCGATCGGCCTGTTTGCCGCCGTCTACCTGTCGGAATACGCCAACGGCCATGTGCGCGCCTTCGCCAAGCCGCTGCTGGAGATCCTCGCCGGCATCCCGACCATCGTTTACGGCCTGTTCGCCCTGCTGACCGTGGGCCCGGCGCTGGCCAATATCTTCGGCCGCGGCCCGGAGGGGCTGCTGGGGGTGGAATGGATGTCGGGGGCAACCTCGGTCCTGACCGCGGGCGTGGTGATGGGCATCATGCTGATCCCCTTCGTCTCGTCGCTGAGCGATGACATCATCAACGCGGTGCCGCAGGCGATGCGCGACGGCTCTCTGGGGCTGGGCGCGACCAAGTCGGAAACCGTGCGCCAGGTGGTGCTGCCTGCCGCACTGCCGGGCATCGTCGGCGCCGTGCTGCTGGCCGCCTCGCGCGCCATCGGCGAGACCATGATCGTGGTGATGGGCGCGGGCGCGATTGCCAAGTTTTCGCTGAACCCGCTGGAATCGATGACCACGATCACCACCCGGATCGTCAGCCAGCTGACCGGCGACACCGACTTCGCCAGCCCCGAGACACTGGTCGCCTTTGCCCTCGGCATCACCCTTTTCGTCCTGACGCTGGGGCTGAACGTCCTGGCCCTCTACATCGTGCGCAAATACCGGGAGCAGTACGAATGACCGATATCAGTCAACAGGGCAGCGGCCCGGCCGCCCCGTCCCGCAAGCACGGCGACACGCTGATGCAGCTAACCGCCCGGACCAAGCGCCGCAACGCCGCCGAACGCCGGTTCCAGGCCTATGGCATCGCGGCCATCGGGGTTGGCCTGCTGATGCTGGCAATCCTGGTCGTCAACATCTTCGGCAACGGCATGGGCGCGTTTACCCAGACCTTTGTCTCGCTGGATGTCGAACTGCTGGAAAGCAAGCTGGACAAGAAGGGCAACCGCGATATCGAGGACATCAAGAAGGTCTCGACCTTCGGGTACGCGCCGCTGATCAAGGGTGCGTTCGAAGCCAAGGTCGCGGAACTGGGCCTTGAGACGGATCTGAAGTCCAAGGCGATGGCCGACCTGCTGTCGAAAAGCGCCCCGGCGCAGCTGCGCGACTATGTGCTGGCCGACCCCGACACGATCGGCAAGACAGTCAGCTTCCGCTTTCTCGCCAACAGCCGCGTCGACGGTTACATGAAAGGCCGCGTCAGCCGCGAGAGCATCGAGAACGACAAGAACATTTCCGCCGCGCAGCTCGATTTCGCCGATCAGCTGATCGAGGCGGGCGTGATCGAAAAGACCTTCAACCCGGCGTTCATCTTCGGCGCCGACGCCTCGGACCAGCGACCCGAAGCCGCCGGGATGGGGGTATCGATGCTGGGCTCTCTGTTCATGATGTTCGTGGTCCTGGCGCTGGCGCTGCCCATTGGTGTCGCCGCCTCGATCTACCTTGAGGAATTCGCCGCCAAGAACTGGCTGACCGACATCATCGAGGTGAATATCTCCAACCTCGCCGCGGTGCCGTCGATCGTGTTCGGGATCCTCGGGCTGGCGGTCTTCATCAACTACATGCACCTGCCGATGTCGGCGCCGCTGGTGGGCGGTCTGGTGCTGACGCTGATGACGCTGCCGACCATCATCATCTCGACCCGGGCCTCGCTGAAGTCGGTGCCGCCGTCGATCCGCGATGCCGCCCTCGGCGTCGGTGCCTCGAAGATGCAGGCGGTGTTCCACCACGTGCTGCCGCTGGCCGCGCCCGGCATCCTGACCGGCACCATCATCGGCCTGGCCCAGGCGCTGGGCGAGACCGCGCCGCTGCTGCTGATCGGCATGGTGGGCTTCATCGCCTCCAACGCGCCAGACAGCGTCGCCTCGGGGCTGATGGACCCGAACTCCGCCATGCCGGCCCAGATCTATGAATGGGCCAAACGGGCCGACCCGGCCTTTTATGAACGGGCCTGGGGAGGCATTATCATCCTCCTGGTCTTCCTGGTCACCATGAACACGCTGGCCGTGATTCTGCGCCGCCGCTTCGAGCGCCGCTGGTAAGAAAAACAAGGGACACCCATATGTACGACACAGCCAAAACGGAGAGTGCCGTGGAGCAGATGGAACTGAAGATCGAGGCGCGGAACGTGCAGGTCTATTACGGCGACACCCACGCCATCAAGGACGTGAATGTCGACATCGAAGACAAGACCGTGACCGCCTTTATCGGCCCGTCGGGCTGCGGCAAGTCCACCTTCCTGCGGTGCCTGAACCGGATGAACGACACCATCGACATCTGCCGGGTCGAGGGCGACATCCTGCTCGATGGCGAGGATATCTACGACCCCAAGGTCGACCCGGTGCAGCTGCGCGCCAAGGTGGGCATGGTGTTCCAGAAGCCGAACCCGTTCCCCAAGTCGATCTATGATAACATCGCCTATGGCCCGCGGATCCACGGGCTGGCCCGCACCAAGGCGGAACTGGACGAGATCGTCGAGAAAAGCCTGCGCCGCGGCGCCATCTGGGACGAGGTCAAGGACCGGCTGGACGCGCCGGGCACCGGCCTGTCGGGCGGCCAGCAGCAGCGTCTGTGCATCGCCCGCGCCATCGCCACCGAACCCGAGGTGTTGCTGATGGACGAGCCCTGTTCGGCGCTCGACCCGATCGCCACGGCGCAGGTCGAAGAGCTGATCGACGAGCTGCGGCAGAACTATTCGGTGGTGATCGTCACCCACTCGATGCAGCAGGCCGCGCGCGTCAGCCAGAAGACCGCGTTCTTCCATCTCGGCAATCTCGTCGAATATGGCGAAACCGGACAGATTTTCACCAATCCCGAAGACCCGCGCACCGAAAGCTACATCACCGGGCGCATTGGGTAAGCGAGGCAGGATACACCATGTCTGATCAACATATTGCCACGGTCTTTGACCGCGATCTGGAGGGCATCCAGGCCCGTATCATGAAAATGGGCGGGCTGGTGGAGGCCGCCATCATGGCCTCGGCCCGGTCGCTGGAAGAACGCGACGAGGAAATGGCCGAACAGGTCCGCGCCGGCGACGCCGCCATCGACGGGCTGGAAGATATGATCAACGAGGAAGCCGCGCGGCTGATCGCGCTGCGTGCGCCCACCGCGGTGGACCTGCGGCTGGTGCTGACGGTGATGAAAATCGCCGGCAATCTCGAACGGATCGGCGATTACGCCAAGAACATCGCCAAACGCACCGGGGTTCTGGCCCAGATGCGGCCGGTGAACAGCTCGACCGCGGCGCTGCGCCGGATGGCGCGCGAGGTGGAGCTGATGCTGAAGGACGCGCTGGACGCCTATATCCAGCGCGACGTGGAGCTGGCCCAGGACGTGATCGAACGCGATCACGAGGTGGACCAGATGTACAACGCGCTGTTCCGCGAATTCCTGACCTTCATGATGGAAGATCCGCGCAACATCACCGCCTGCATGCATCTGCACTTCATCGCCAAGAACATCGAACGCATGGGCGACCATGTCACCGGAATCGCCGAGCAGGTGGTCTATCTGGTCACCGGCGAGCGGATGGAAGAGGCGCGCACCAAGGCCGACGACACCTCGGTCAGCGTTCTGGAGGACTGACGATGGCGGCCGATCAACCGACGGTCTTGGTTGTCGAGGACGAACTGGCCCAGCGCGAGGTGCTGGCCTACAATCTGGAGGCCGAGGGGTTCCGGGTCATCAAGGCCGAGAACGGCGAAGAGGCGCTTCTTCTGGTGGAAGAGGACACGCCCGACATTATCGTTCTGGACTGGATGATGCCGAACCTGTCGGGGATCGAGGTCTGCCGCCGGCTGAAGACCCGGCCGGAGACCCGGTCGATCCCGATCATCATGCTCTCGGCACGCTCCGAAGAGGTCGACAAGGTGCGCGGTCTGGAAACCGGCGCGGACGATTACGTGGTCAAGCCGTTCTCGGTGGTGGAGCTGATGGCGCGGGTGCGGACCCAGCTGCGCCGGGTGCGGCCCTCCACCGTGGGGCTGCGGCTGGAGTACGAGGACATCGTGCTGGACGCCGAGACCCACAAGGTCAGCCGGGACGAGAAACCGCTGAAGCTGGGGCCGACCGAGTTCCGGCTGCTGTCTACCTTCATGGAGAAGCCGGGCCGGGTGTGGTCGCGCGAGCAGCTTCTGGACCGGGTCTGGGGCCGCGACATCTATGTCGACACCCGCACTGTCGACGTGCATATCGGCCGACTGCGCAAGGCGCTGACCCAGCACGGCGGCGACGACCCGGTGCGCACCGTGCGCGGCGCGGGGTACGCGCTGGGGTGAGCGGCGTCTCGGAAACGCTCCAGCGGAGCGTTTCAGCCGCGAACGGGCGGAGCCCCGAGGCGCCGGGAGTTCGACGGCTCTGAAAACGCATCCCCGTCGGAGCCTCCGGCGGGGATATTTCGTGCCAGAAAAAGGCCCGGGAAGGCGCCCCGCTTGCGGACGGAGGTCAGCGGGGCAGGGGATCTTCGGGCTGTGCCTGGCCGCTCAGCCAATCGCGGAACAGAGTCAGCGGCGGCAGCCGCGCCTTGTCCTGCGGCCAGACCAGGTAATAGGCGCCGGGCATTTCCGTCGCCGCGCCGAAGGGGGCGACGAGCCGCCCCGTGGCCACATCCTGTTCGGCCAGGTAGTCGGGCAACAGCGCCACACCCAACCCGTGCAGCGCCGCCTGGATGATCGCCGAGAACTGATCGTACATGGTGCCGGGGACCGGGCCGCCAGTGTCGATGCCTTTCAGCGTGAACCAGTCCTGCCAGGCGCGCGGGCGGGTTTCGATGTGCAAAAGCGGCATCGAGAGCAACGCACGCGGATCGCCGGTGACAGGGCCGGATACCAGTGACGGCGCGCAGACCGGCAGCACCTGTTCATGTTTCAAGAGCAGCCGGTCGGTCCCAGGCCAGTCGCCGGAGCCGAAGTGGATCGCGGCATCGAACGGCTCGCCGCTGAAATTGAACGGGTGCAGCCGGGTCGCCATGTTGATGGTGACCTCCGGGTGCAGCCGGGCGAAATCGGGCAGCCGCGGCATCAGCCAGCGCATGCCGAAGGCGGGCAGGATGGCGAGGTTGAGCGCGCCGCCCTCCTGCGGCACCTGCAGCCGCATCGAGGCCTGGGCGATCTGGCGCAGGGCCGGGCGGATCTCGGCCACGTAGTCGCGCGCCGCCTGCGTCAGGCTCAGCCGCTTGCGGCTGCGCTGGATCAGCTCAACTCCCATCTGGGTCTCCAGCGTCTGCAGCTGCCGGCTGACGGCGCTTTGGGTGAGGCTGAGTTCCTCGGCGACGGCGGAGGCCGATCCGAGACGCTCCAGCGCCTCCAGCGCGCGGAGCGAGGCAATCGAGGGCAGGAATCGGCGTGGCGCAAGCATCTATGCGGTTTACTCATAAAACCATGCGAATGTCTCGCTGTTTCTTGCGGAAATGCTGTGATAGGACGCATGCAAACGCATATGACCAAGGAGGTCCCCATGAACGCCCCGACGCTTCGCGCCAAAGACGCGCCCGATCTTTCCGGTTTCGACTGGGCCGACCCGTTCCGGCTGGCCGATCAGCTGACCGAAGAGGAGCGGATGATCGCCGACAGCGCCCGCACCTATGCGCAGGAAAAACTGCAACCGCGCGTGCTGAACGCCTTTGAAAACGAACAGACCGATCCGGAGATCTTCCGCGAGATGGGCGAAATGGGCCTGCTGGGGACCACCATCCCCGAGCAATACGGCGGCATCGGCGCAGGCTATGTCACCTATGGCCTGGTCGCGCGCGAGGTGGAGCGGGTCGACAGCGGCTATCGCTCGATGATGTCGGTGCAGAGCTCTCTGGTGATGTACCCGATCTATGCCTACGGCAGCGAGGAGCAGCGCCAGAAGTACCTGCCGAAGCTGGCCTCGGGCGAGTTCATCGGCTGCTTCGGCCTGACCGAGCCCGATGCCGGCTCCGACCCCGCGGGGATGAAGACGCGGGCGGAAAAGATCGACGGCGGCTACCGCCTGACCGGCACCAAGATGTGGATCTCCAACGCGCCGATCGCCGATGTCTTCGTGGTCTGGGCGAAATCCGATGCCCATGACGGCAAGATCCGCGGCTTTGTGCTGGAAAAAGGCATGAAGGGCCTCAGCGCGCCGAAGATCCAGAACAAGGCGTCCCTGCGCGCCTCGATCACCGGCGAGATCGTGATGGACGGCGTCGAGGTCGGCGAGGATGCGCTGCTGCCCAACGTGCAGGGGCTGAAGGGGCCGTTCGGCTGTCTCAACCGCGCCCGCTATGGCATTAGCTGGGGCGTGATGGGCGCCGCCGAGGCCTGCTGGCACGGGGCGCGTCAATACGGGCTGGACCGCAAGCAGTTCAACCGCCCGCTGGCGCAGACCCAACTGTTCCAGAAGAAACTGGCAGACATGCAGACCGAGATCGCGCTGGGGATCCAGGCCAGCCTGCGCGTCGGCCGCCTGATGGACGAGGCCAACGCCGCGCCGGAGATGATTTCCATCGTCAAGCGCAACAACTGCGGCAAGGCACTGGACATCGCGCGGATGGCCCGCGACATGCACGGCGGCAACGGCATCAGCCTGGAGTTCCAGGTGATCCGCCACATGGTGAACCTGGAAACGGTCAACACCTATGAGGGGACGCATGACGTGCACGCGCTGATCCTGGGCCGCGCCCAGACCGGGCTGCAGGCGTTTTTCTGAGGCCAACGGTTTGAAACCCCAAGCAAAAGGCCGGGTTCGCCCGGCCTTTTCGCGTTTTTGCGGCCGCGGCATTTCTGTTTGGAACCGGGGTTCACAAGCGGGGTCCATTACATATATAGAAAACGCAATATGTATGTATCCCGACCCCGGAGTCGGCCCGCCGCGCCGGATCGCGCCCGCGGGGCAGGGGCCGGCACCCGCCCGAACGATGCGGGATCAACAGAAAGGTGCGCCCCCTTGACCAAGCTTTCGAACGCGCTGCCGCGGATCAATCCCGACCGGCTGAAAACGGTGTTTCCGGTGCTGGACTGGGGCCGCACGTACGACCGGGCGCAGTTTACCGGCGACATGACCGCAGCCGTGATCGTGACGATCATGCTGATCCCGCAATCGCTGGCCTATGCGCTGCTGGCCGGGCTGCCGGCAGAGGTGGGGCTGTACGCCTCGATCCTGCCGCTGGTGTTTTATGCGATCTTCGGCACCAGCCGGGCGCTGGCGGTGGGGCCGGTTGCCGTGGTCTCGCTGATGACCGCCTCGGCGCTGGAGCCGCTGGGGCTGGGCAGCCTGCTGGAATACACCGCCGCGGCGGCCGTTCTGGCGCTGCTGTCGGGCCTGGTGCTGCTGGGGATGGGGATCCTGCGGCTGGGCGTGGTGGCCAACTTCCTGTCGCACCCGGTGATCGCGGGCTTCATTACCGCCTCGGGGATCCTGATCGCGTCGAGCCAGATGAAACATATCCTGGGCATCAAGGCGCATGGCCATACGCTGCCCGAGATCCTCGGTTCGATCTGGGAGGAGTTGCCGCATACCAACTGGCCGACGCTGGTGATTGGCCTGATCGCGCTGGGTTTCCTGTTCTGGGTCCGCAAGGGGATGGCGAAGGTCCTGAAATCCAAATTCGGGATGAGCGCGCATGCCGCCTCGACCACCGCCCGGGTGGGGCCGGTGTTTGCGGTGATCGGCACCACCATCGTCGCCTGGGCGCTGAACCTGCCGGGGGCAGGGGTGGCCGTGGTGGGCGAGGTGCCGACCGGCCTGCCGCCGCTGGGCCTGCCGGATATCGACTTCAGCCTGATCACGGCGCTGGTCGGCCCGGCAGTGCTTATCTCGATCATCGGTTACGTAGAAAGCGTCTCGGTCGCGCAGACGCTGGCCGCCAAGCGCAAGCAGCGGATCGAACCGAACCAGGAGCTGATCGCGCTGGGGGCCTCCAACATCTCCTCCGGTCTGTCGGGCGGTTACCCGGTGACCGGCGGTTTCGCCCGGTCGGTGGTCAACTTCGACGCGGGCGCGGAAACGCCGGCGGCGGGGGCCTTCACCGCTGTCGGCCTGCTGCTGGCGGCGCTGATGCTGACGCCGCTTCTGTTCTTCCTCCCGAAAGCGACGCTGGCGGCCACCATCATCGTGGCGGTGCTGTCGCTGGTCGACCTGTCGATCCTGACCCGCGCCTGGTCGTACTCCAAGGCCGACTTCGCCGCCGTCCTCGGCACCATCGTGCTGACCCTCGGCGTCGGCGTCGAGGTGGGCGTGGCGACCGGCGTTCTGGTTTCCTTGGCGCTGTTCGTCTGGAAGACCTCGCGGCCGCATGTGGCCGAGGTGGGGCAGGTGCCCGGCAGCCAGCATTTCCGCAACATCCACCGCCACCAGGTGATCACCGATCCGGCAATCCTGACGCTGCGCATCGACGAGAGCCTGTATTTCGCCAACGCCCGGCGAATGGAGGACCTGATCCTGGCGCGGGTGCACAGGGGCCGCGATCAGCTCAAACACGTGATCCTGATGTGCTCGGCTGTGAACGAGGTGGACCTCAGCGCGCTGGAATCGCTCGAGGCGATCAATCAGCGGCTGGCCGACCAGGGCATCAAGCTGCATCTGTCCGAGGTGAAGGGGCCGGTGCACGACCGGCTGAAGTGCAGCCATTTCCTCGACGAGCTCACCGGCCGGGTGTTCCTGTCGCAATACGACGCCTTCGTCACGCTGACCCAGATCGAACACGCCGCGGACAAGCCGCAAACCGCCGCGTAACGAACGGGAAGGGCGCCGGTGTTGAGCCGGCGCCTTTTTCGCAAATCCGGATATCCTATAATCAGTATTATGTAAACTATATGATAGAGGTATCCGGAGATCTGCCAAGGTTTCATGCATTATTTCAACGATTTATCCCGCAACCCTCGCCCCCGCTTGTCCCGACCCCGGCGCCAGTACCGGGATGATCGATTTCCCGTTTGCGAAATATGATTTCGTACTGCGGTATTGGCAGCGCCAGATTTCCTGACTAACCTTCCCTCGGGAGTTGAGAGTCGCGCATCCTCAGAGACGCGGCTCGACAATGGGAGGAAATTCATGCGCGCACAATACTGTGCCGTCCCGCTGCCGCGGGGCCTGCAGCCATGAGCGGCGAAATCACCACGGGCCTGTCGCTGGACGACGCCATTCGCCGGGTCACCGCGGAAAACCCGATTTTCGAGACCGCCGAGGCGGACATCCGCGGCACCACCTACCGCGTGTTTCGGGACACGCCGCCGCACATCCGGGCGCTGATGCAGGCCAGCCGCGAAGCACAGGACAACGGCGCGGCGGAATACCTGGTGTTCCAGGACACGCGCTGGACCTACGACGAATTCTGCGCCAATTCCAACCGGCTGGCCCAGGTGCTGCAATCCAGGTTCGGCATCGGCCGCGGCGATCGCGTCGCCATCGCCATGCGCAACTGTCCCGAACTGCTGCTGCTGTTCACCGCCATTGCCTCCATCGGCGGCGTGGCGGTGTTCCTGAATGCCTGGTGGACCAGCGAAGAGCTTGAGTACGGAGTGCAGGACACCGGTGTCCGGCTGGTGTTCGCCGACGGCAAACGACTGGAGCGATTGCGCTCGTTCGAGGCGGTACACGGGCTGACCCTGATCGGCGTCCGCGACGCCGAAGGCATTGGCGTGGAAGGATTTTCCGATCTCCTGGCCGCTGCGCCCAGTGCCGACTGGCCGGAGGTGGAGATCGACACCGACGACGATTTCGCGATCATCTACTCCTCCGGCACCACCAGCCACCCCAAGGGCGTCGCGCTGACCCACCGCGGCGCGGTCAACGCGGTGTTCACCTGGCTGATGCAGGCCGTGCTGGCGCCGCTGCTCGACCCGCCGGAAGACCCCGACGCCCCTGCCCCGCGGCCGGTTTTCATGGTCGCCACCCCGCTTTTTCACGTCACGGCCACCCACCCCGTCTTCCTGTTGAGCCTGCCGGCCGGCGCGAAGCTGGTGGTGTTGGACCGCTGGGATGCCGACACCGCCGTGCGCCTGATCCGTGACGAGAAAATCACGCGTTTCATTGGGGTTCCGACCCAAAGCGCAGATCTGGCCCAAGCCGCGGCACGGCTGCGCGAGCCGCTGGAGACGCTGGATTTCATCGGCGCCGGCGGCGCCAAGCGTCCGGCAGCACAGGTTGGCGAGTTGGCCCAGCATTTCCCCAAGGCAAATATCGCCACTGGCTGGGGCATGACCGAGACCAACGCCAACGGCATCGGCATGCTCGGCAAGGATTATGTGGCGCGCCCGGGGGCCGCCGGGCGGCTTTACCCGCCGGTGCAGGATCTGCGGTTTCTCGACGATGACGGCCATGATGTTCCGCCCGGAGGGATCGGGGAAATTACCGTAAAAAGCCCCTGTAACATGCGGTGTTATTTGAACAAACCCGAGGCAACGGCCGAGGTGATGCAGGACGGATGGCTGCGCACCGGCGATCTGGGCTGGATCGACGACGACGGCTTTGTCACCATCGTCGACCGCAAGAAAAACATCGTCATCCGCGGTGGCGAAAACATCGCCTGCCTCGATGTCGAGGGCGCGCTGCACCGGCATCCGGCGGTGGCGGAGGCCTGTGCCTTTCCGCTGCCGCATGACAGGCTGGGCGAGGTTGTGGGCGCCGGCATTCAGCTCCGCCCCGGCCATGAAGTCACCCAGGAGGAGTTGAAGACCTTCCTCGCGGACCATATCGCGCATTTCAAGGTGCCGGAGCGGATCTGGATGCAGGCCGATCCCCTGCCGCGCGGCGCCACCGACAAGATCGACCGCCGTGCGCTGCGCGCGGCCTGCCTTCCCGACTGGGCCCTGCCGTCGGAAACGGCATAACCCGAAACTTTAGGAAACAGGATCAACCCATGAATTTATTTGACCTTTCCGGAAAAATCGCCCTGCTGACCGGCGCCTCGAAGGGGATGGGGCTGGCGATGGCGACCGCGCTGGCCCGGCACGGCGCCACGGTGGTGATCTCGGCCCGCAAGCAGGAGCGGCTGGACGAGGCGGCCGGTGAAATCAACGCCGCCGTCGGCGCCGAACGGGCCATTCCGGTGGCCTGCAACGTGGGTCACAAGGATCAGCTGCAGGCGCTGGTCGAGACCACCCGCGAAAAGGCCGGCCCGATCGACATCGTGGTCGGCAATGCGGGCGTGAACCCCTATTATGGCCCGACCTCGGAAATCCCTGACGACGCCTATGAAAAAACCATGGCGGCCAACGTGCAGTCGAACCTGTGGCTGGCGCAGCTTGCGGTGCCGGACATGATCGCCAAGGGCTCCGGTTCGATGATGTTCACCTCCTCCATCGGGGCGTTCAAACCCTCGGTGATGCTGGGCACCTACGGCATGTCCAAGCTGGCGCTGATCGGTCTGGTGCGCAATCTGGCGGCCGAGTTCGGCCCCAAGGGGGTGCGGTTCAACGCCATCTGCCCCGGTCTCGTGCGTACCGATTTCGCCCGCGAGCTCTGGGACAACCCGAAGGTGGAGGAGCGCATCCGCAACGACATCCCGCTGCGCCGGCTGGGCGAACCGGAGGATTTCGAGGGGCTCGCCGTCTTCCTCGCCTCGGACGCCAGCCGCTATATGACCGGGCAGGCGCTGACCGTCTGCGGCGGCTCGAACATGTGGACATAAGAGGCTGATAATGGACATTAAAGACAAGATCGTCGTCGTCACCGGCGCGGCCAGCGGCATCGGCACCGCGCTGGCCGAACGCTTTGCCGAGGCGGGTGCGAAATGCGTGGTCTGCGCCGACCTCAACGGCGACGGCGCCGCGGCGGTGGCCGACCGTATCGGCGGCGTCGCCATGACCTGCAACGTCGGCGTCGAGGCCGAGATCGCCGCGCTGGTCGAAAAAGTCGAGACCGAGATCGGGCCGATTGACCTGTTCTGTTCCAACGCCGGCATCCTCAGCATCGGCGGCGTCGAGGTGCCCGATGCGGAATGGCAGCGGATCTGGGAGATCAACGTGATGGCCCATGTCTGGGCTGCGCGCCACGTGGTGCCGCGGATGATCGCCCGCGGCGGCGGCTACCTGCTGAACACCGCCTCGGCTGCCGGACTGCTGAACCAGGTGGGATCGGCGCCCTACGGGGTGACCAAGCACGCTGCTGTCGGCCTCGCCGAATGGCTGGCGCTGACCTATGGCGACGACGGCATCAAGGTCTCGGTGCTCTGTCCGCAGGCGGTGCGCTCGGAGATGACGCGCGGCCATGAGGAAGGCGTCGCCGCCCAGGACGGTATGCTGGAGCCCGAGCCAGTGGCGGAGGCCTGCCTGAAGGCCATCGAGGCGGAGACCTTCCTCGTCCTGCCGCATCCGCAGGTACTGGATTACATGCGGCTCAAGACCGCCGATTACGACCGCTGGATCGGCGGCATGCGCAAGCTGAACCGTCAGTTCGGCGGCACTGTCGAAGGCAAACGGTAAATGCGCCGCGCGGTGCCCGCGAACAGGGCATCGCGCGCCGCCAGGTCGTAATCCGCCGCCATCTTCTTGAAAGCGTTCCACAGCACCGGATAGCTGATGCCGGTCCGGTCGACCGGAAAATTGCTCTCGAACATGCAGCGGTCGGGACCGAAACACTCGATCATATGGCGGTACCACGGGCCCTGGGCGGCGATGAATTCATCCGACGTGGGCGGCCGCTCGGCCTTGTGCCAGCCCCAGCCGTTGTCGGGCATCGCCAGCCCGCCGAGTTTGGCCACCACATTGGGGCAGCGGGCCAGATCCTCCATGTCGCGCTGCCACTGGGCAAAAATCCTGTCGCGCTGACCGGTGAAGCGGCCCACCCCCAGCGGGGTGCCGAAATGATCTAGGATGATGGTCGTGCCCGGCACCGCGCGGGCAAGGTCGAGGAAGTCGCCGGCCTGGTGGTGATAATGCCAGGTATCATAGGTCAGCCCGCGTTCGCCAAGCCGTGCCAGACCGCGGCGGAAATCGGGATCGGCATACAGCCCTGGCGCACCGCGCCCCGGGATCGCCAGCTTGTCGGGTTCCGGATCGCAGGCACCGGATTGCCGCACGCCCTTCACCAGCCCCTGCCCGGCCTCCAGATGCGCGTCCAGCACCGCGTCGAGCTGCGGATCGCGCAGATCGGCAAAGGCGACGATCCCGTCGATCCTTGTGGCATCGGCTTCGGTCTGCCGCGCCATCGCCGCCGCGGTGCGCGTCTCGCTCACCGGGCGGAACCGCTCCTCGACCTCGGGATCGTAGTAGGCCCGGCATTCGATGAAGACGCTCTGCACCACCCTGTGCCCCGATCCGGTATCGGCGCGGAATTCGTCCAACTCATAGGTCGCCCCGCGCTGCCACAGGTGGTGATGCGGATCGACGATCTCGCGGTCGGGCTCGACGATGTCCTCCTGCACCTGCGCCAGCCAGTCGTCGCGCAGTTCCATCCCCGGAACCCAGACGCTCTGCTCCTCCCCGGCGCCGGTCATTTCGCCTTGTAGGGCCGCACCAGCCCCTCCTGCGCGGTGCTGGCGACCAGACGGCCGTCGCGGGTAAAGATCTTGCCGCGGTTGAAACCGCGGGCGCCGCCAGTGAAGGGCGCGTCCATGCTGTAGAGGTGCCAGTCCTCGAACGACAGCGGCCCGTGGAACCACATGGAATGATCCAGGCTCGCTGTCATCACCTCGCCCCGGAACCAGGTCAGCCCGTGCGGACGCAGCGACGAGCCCAACAGGTTCATGTCTGAGGCATAGGCCAGCAGGATATGCTGCGTCTGCGGGCTGGCACCTGCGGCGGCCTCCATCCGGAACCACAGGTGATTGACGTCGCTTTGCGGCTTCGGGTCGATCAGGTCGCGCGGCTCGATCTCGCGGATCTCGATCGGGCGCGGGCGCAGGAAATCCTTGCGCATATGCTCGGGGATATGGTCCGCCCAGCGGTCGTGCAACTCTTCCCGGTTGGCCAGCCCCTCGGGGCCGGGAACATCCGGCATGCTGTGCTGATAGTCCCAGCCCTCCTCCTCGACGTGGAACGAGGCCGACATGTTCAGGATCTGCTTGCCATGCTGGATCGCCACCACCCGCCGTGTGGTGAAGCTGCCGCCGTCGCGGGCGCGGTCGACCTGATAGATCACCGGAATCGACGGATCGCCCGGGCGGATGAAATAAGCATGCAGCGAATGGCACAGCCGGTCCGGCACGGTGCCATAGGCCGCCGCCAGCGCCTGCGCGATTACCTGCCCGCCATAGATCCGCTGGCTGGTCTCCCCGCCCGAGCCGATACCGCGGAACAGATCGACCTCCAGCCGTTCGATATCCAGCAGGTCCAGCAGTTGGGTGGCGACATCGGTCATGTTCGGTCCTTTCACGGGGGGATCAACTTCGTGCGGCGGCATAGGCGATGAAGGTATCGAAACTGTCCGGATTGGCCATCGAGTCGCGGTTCACCACGCCCTCCGGATCGGCCCCCAGCAGCAGTTTCTTGACCGGCACTTCCAGCTTCTTGCCCGACAGCGTCCGCGGCACTTCCGCGATCTGCACGATCTCGTTCGGGATGAACCGCGCCGAGACCGAGGCGCGGATCGCGCCGTTGATCTTGTCCTTCAGCGCATCGTCCAGCGTCAGCCCCGGTGCCAGCGCCACGAACAGCGGCATGAAGCTTTCGCGGCCCAGAAACTCCAGATCGACGACCAGAGAATCCATCACCTCTTCCAGCCCCTCGACCGCCTGATAGATCTCCGACGAGCCGAGCCGCAGCCCGCGGCGGTTGATGGTGGCGTCCGAGCGGCCGTAGATCACCGATCCGCCCTCTGCCGTGATCTCGATCCAGTCGCCATGGCGCCAGATGCCCGGGTAGGTGTCGAAATAGCTGTCGTGCAGCCGCGAGCCGTCCTCGTCGCCCCAGAAATAGAGCGGCATGGAGGGCAGCGGTTCGGCGCAGACCAGCTCGCCCACCTCGCCGATCAGCTCATTGCCCATGTCGTCGTAGGAGCGCACCGCATTGCCCAGCGCCCGCGCCTGCATCTCGCCCGCCCGCACCGGCAGCATCGGGTTGCCGCAGACAAAGGCGCCGGCGATATCGGTACCGCCCGAGATCGGCGCCAGCCAGATATCGCGGTCGACCGCATCGTAGATCCAGTCGTAACCGTCCGAGGTGAGCGGCGAGCCGGTGGTTCCGAGCGATACCAGCGCGCTCAGATCCAGCTCGTCGCGCGGCCGGATGCCGGCCTTGATGCAGACGGTGATATAGGCCGCGCCGACACCGAGATAGGTAAACTTCTCATCCGCCGCGAAGCGCCACAGCGCCATCATGTCGGGGTGGTTTGGCGCCGCATCGAACAGCGCCAGCGTCGCCCCCTGCCCCAGCGCGGTGAACTGGGCGTTCCACATGATCCAGCCCGACGATGTCAGCCAGCAGAACCGATCGCCCGCCTTGAGATCCTGATGCAGCGATTGCTTGCAGCCTTCCAGCACCACGCCGCCATGGCCGTGCACGATGGGCTTGGGGTTGCCGGTGGTGCCCGAGGAATAGACGATCCACAGCGGATGGTCGAACGGCACCTGGGCGAACTCTGGCTGCGCGTCGCCGCCGGTCAGGTCGGACCAGTCCACCGCGCCGGCGGGCAGGTCGCCCACCACCGGCACGAACACCCGCTGCTCCAGCGTCGGCAACCCGTCGAGGATGGTTTGCAGCACCTCGCGCCGGTCGATCATCTTGCCCGCATGGACATAGCCGTCCTGCGCGATCAGCAGCTTGGGCTCGATCTGCCTGAAGCGGTCGAGGATCGCCACGTGCCCCATGTCGGGCGCACAAAGCGACCAGATCGCGCCGATGCTGACGGTGGCCAGACAGGCGATCAGCGCGGTTTCGGTATTGGGCAGCACGGCGACCACGCGGTCCCCCTGCCCCACGCCCATGGCCCGGAACCGCGCCGCGACCGAGGCCACCTGCGCCGACAGCTCGCCCCAGCTCAGCCGGCTGTCGCCGAAGGTTTCCGAGCGGACCACCAGCGCCTCGTCCCGCGGGCGCGACTGCGCCGGGCGCAGCATCACCTCGGCGAAGTTCATCCGCGCTTCGGGGAACCAGACCGCACCCGGCATCTTGCGTTCGGCCAGAACGGTCTCGCCGCGCGCGCTGGCGGGAATGGCGAAAAACTCCCAGATCGCCGACCAGAAGCCGTCCAGGTCGGTCACGCTCCATTCCCAAAGCGCGTTGTAATCGGCAAAGCTCTGACCGCGCGTCTCGCCGAGCCAGCGGATGAATTCGGCCATGCGGCTGGCCTCGGCGCGCTCTTTGCTCGGGGTCCAGAGGATGGGGCGTTCTGCGCTCATGACAATACTGCTCCGTGTACGAGGGCCTTGATTTCGGCGCGGCTGGGATAGGAACTGGAAGGGGCAAGCTGGGTGAAGAACACCACGCTCAGATCCAGCACCCGGTCGACCCAGAAGAAGGTCGAAGCCATGCCGCCCCAGCTGAAATCGCCGACGCTGCCGGGGCAGCGGGCGCGGCCGGGGTCGAGCACCACGGCGCCGCCGAGGCCGAAGCCCATGCCCTCCATCGGCTGTTCGGCAAAGCTCTGCGGCCCCATCGAGGCGATATCGCCCGGCAGATGGTTGCGCATCATGAAATCGAGCGTCCTGGGGCTGAGCAGCCGGCCACCGTCGCAGGTGCCGCCCTTGCGCAGCATCTCGGCGAACTTCATGTAATCGTCGATGGTGCCGACCAGCCCGCCGCCGCCGGAGTACATCGTGGCATTCTCAAAAGGCGATTTGCCGGCGCTGTCGGTCAGCCGCAGCGTGTCGCCGCCGGTCTCCGCCGAGTTCAGCGCCATCGCATCGCCCGCCAGGGGGGTGTAGAGAGAGGCAAAACGGTCGCCGGCCCCCTGCGGCACAGAAAAGCCCGTCTCGGTCATGCCGAGAGGGGCAAAGATCTCCTCGGCAAAGAACTCCGCCAGCGTGCGGCCAGAGACCACCTCGACCACGCGGCCCAGAATGTCGATCCCGATGGAATACTCCCAGGCGGTGCCCGGTTTGAACGCCAGCGGCAGCGTCGCCACCTTGTCGACCATATCGGCCAGCGGCCCCTGATCGGGCTTGAAGATCATCTCCTGCTCGTCCATCGCCTGCGGCAGAACGCCCGGGTTGAACGGGTAGCTGAGCCCGCTGGTATGGGTGATCAGTTGATGCAGCGTCGGCGCGGCGCAGGGCTCCACCTGGTCGATCCGTTCTGCCCCCGGGATCAGCGCCCGCATGTCGGAAAAGGCGGGGATGAACTCCGTCACCGGCGCCTCCAGATGGAACAGGCCCTTTTCCGCCAGCATCATCAGCGCGACCGAGGTCACCGGCTTGGTCATCGAATAGATCCGCACCAGCGTATCGCGGGTAAACGGCAGCCCGGCCTCGACGTTCCGCGACCCGGTGGCGTTGAAATACACCTCTTCGCCGCCACGGGCGATCAGCACGGAACTGCCGGGATACTTCCGCTCGTCGACATAGCGGTCCATCCAGTCGGCAATACGGCCAAGGCGCCCGGGATCGAGGCCCCGCTGCTGCGGATTTGCGGTTTTCATCTGATCTGCTCCCTCCCCCTGTTGGCCGCGTTCGGCGCGACCGGCTTTCTACAGTTTGCCCGCGATTTCGTACAAATGTCGAGCCGCCGAAACCGCCCGGCTCCGGCCTGACGCAACGGCGTTCGGCTGCCGCCGGTTATCCCGCGGTCACCCCCCGAGCATCCGGGCCATCGCCGCGCGGGTCTGGGCGTTGAACCAGCCGCCCTCCGGCGCGTTGGCCCCCTGCGCCATCGCCGTTTCGATGGTGCTGATCGCCGGTTCGCGGATCTGCCGTTTGACCAGGCCAAAGCCGATCGAGGGCAACGCGGCCAGCACCCGCGCCTCGGCGACCGCGCACTCCAGCACTGCGCCCGCGTCCTCCTCCAGAACATCGACAATGCCCGCCGCCCTGGCCTCCTCCGCCGCCATAGGCTGGCCGGTCAGCATCAGCCGGCGCAGCGTATTGGGATCGAGCGTGGCACGCGCGATCTCCATCGGGCCCACCGGGAAATCGACGCCCACCCGGATCTCCGCCAGCCCGAACGCGGCCCGTGGTCCGGCCACGCGCAGATCGCTGGCCAGGACAAAGAACAGCCCGCCGGCGATTGCCGCGCCGCCGACCGCCGCCACCACCGGCTTGGGAAAGGCAAAGAGCGCGAGAAAGCCCACATTCAGTGCCTCGACAATGGCCTGCTGCTGCGAAATATCGAAATGCTGCACCTCTTTGAGATCAAGGCCGGCAGAAAACACCTTGAAAGGGCTCGACAAAACCACGGCGCGCACCGCATCGTCACCGGCCAACTCGCCCAGCAGATCGGCAAAGCTCATCAGCAGCTCCGGCGTCAGCGCATTGACCGGGCCCTTGTTCAACTCGATCCCGACGACCCCCTCGCCATAGTCCTTGCGGATCAGTTCCGGTGCGCTCATTGCTTGCCTCCCTTTCGGCGTTCGCGTTCTTGTCTGAAGTCATCGCTGATCTCGGCTGTCACGTCACGCGCCGACAACGGCTCGCCACAATCGGGGCACGTGAGCCCCGGCGCGATCCTTGCGCCGCACCCCTTATGCGTCAGCGTGACCGAGCTGCCGCCCAGCCATGTCTCGCCCCAGTTGCGCAGCACCATGATCAGCGGCCAGAGATCGCGGCCCTTGTCCGTCAGCAGGTATTCGTAGCGCGGCGGATGCTCGCTGTAGGCGCGCCGGTGCAGGATGCCGTCGGTGCAGAGCTGCTTCAACCTTTGACTCAATAAATGAGGCGAAGCCCCCGTCTGTACGTGAAAATCATCAAATCGACGCACGCCCAGAAAAGCCTCCCGCAGGATCATCAGCACCCAGGGATCGCCCACCCGCTCGATGGCGCGGGAGACCGGGCAGCTTGAATTGGCGAGATCGGACCGCCCCATGTCGGCTCCTTGCAGTGGCCCCGTGTTGACACCCTTCAAAATCTGAAGTTACTCTTCCACAAAGACCGCATCAGGTCAAATTTCTGTTTTCGGGAGGGACACCATGAAACTCTACTACGCGCAGAACACCCGCGCGGTCCGCGTCGCCTGGCTGCTCGAAGAGCTGGGGCTCGACTACGAGATCGAAAAATTCGAGCTGGGCAGCCCCGAGATGCGCGCGCCGGAGTTTCTGAAGATCCACCCGATGGGCCGGGTGCCGGTGCTGGAGGACGGCGACATCCGCATCTTCGAATCCGGCGCCATCGTACAGTACATCCTCGCCCTTTACGGCAACGGCCGACTGCAACCGGCTGTGGGCACACAGGAATTTGCCACCTACCTGCAATGGCTGCATTACTGCGAAGGCATGATCATGCCGCCGATCAACACGCTTGTGGTGGAAACCATTCTGCTGCCGCCGGAGCGGCGGACGGAGCTGAACGTGAAACGCGCCACCAAGCTTCTGAACCAGATGCTGATGGCGGTGGAGCATCACATGCAGGGGCGCGCCTATCTGGCCGGCGATTTCACCGCCGCCGATATCATGACCGGCCATTCCGTCACCGTGTCGCGCGACATGCTGAAGATGGATTTCTCCGACAAGCCGAACCTCGATGCCTATGCCGACCGGCTGCTGGCGCGACCGGCGCTGCAAAAGGCGCGCAACCTCTGACCGAAGGCAGGAGCAGCGGGCCGGAGGCAAGGGGGGCTCTGCCCCCGCCGCGCTTGCGGGCGGCTCCCCCGGGATATTTCCAGCCAGAAAAAGACCGGAAGAACAAGAAACGGCGGGCCGGAAAAGCGGCCCGCCGTTGTCTTGAGTCACAGAGTACACCTCCGCGAGGGCAGCTCAGACCTCCAGCCATTCCTTGCGCACGTCTTCGCGCGCGCGCAGCTCGTCCGGGGTGCCTTCGAACACCACATGGCCGTGTCCCATCACATAAACGCGGTGGGCAATATCCATGGCAATGGCGAGCTTTTGCTCCACCAGCAGGGTGGCGATGCCGCGCCTGGCGATCTCCTGCAACAGTTCGGCGACCTTCTGCGTCATCTGCGGCGACAGGCCCTCAGTCGGCTCGTCGATCATGATGAAATCGGGGTCGCCCATCAGCGTGCGGCACATGGTCAGCATCTGCTGCTCGCCGCCCGACATCACGGTGGCTTCCACATCGGCGCGGTTGGCGAGGTTTTCGAACATGTCGAACATGTCCTGCATCTTCCACCGCCCCTGGCCGTCTTTCTGGCCGGGCTTCAGGCCGAGGATCAGGTTCTGCCGCGTGGTCAGCCCGCCGAAGATATCGCGGTTCTCTGGCACGTAGCCGATGCCGAGATTGGCGATCTCATAGGCCTTCCTGCCGGCGATTTCCTGCCCCTTGAACTTCACGGAGCCCTGCGGCTCCACCTCGCCCATGATGGCCTTGCAGGTGGTCGAGCGCCCCACCCCGTTGCGGCCCAAGAGCGCCACGATCTCGCCCTCGGCGATTTCGATGTTCACGCCCTGCAGGATGTGGGATTTGCCGTAATAGGCGTGAAGGTCTTTGACTTCCAGCATGCTCAATGTTCCGCCTCCAACACCGCGCCCAGATAGGCTTCCTGCACTTTCGGATTTGCCCGCACCTCCTCGGGGCGGCCTGTGGCGATGATCTCGCCATAGACCAGCACCGAGATCTGGTCGGCCAGGCCAAAGACCACGCCCATGTCGTGTTCGACCATGATCAGCGTCTTGTTCTCGGTCACCTTGCGGATCAGATCGACGATATAGTCGGTCTCCGAATGGCTCATGCCCGCGGTGGGTTCGTCCAGCATGATGACATTGGCGCCGCCGGCGATGGTGATGCCGATCTCCAGCGCGCGCTGCTCGGCGTAGGAAAGCACGCCCGCGGGCAGATCGCGCCGCGCGGTCAGGTTGATCTGCTCCAGGATCTCCTCCGCCCCCTCGGTCAGGTCGCGCGAACGGTTGACCATGTTCCAGAAGGAATAGCGGTAGCCGTGCGACCACAGCAGCGAACAGCGCACGTTCTCGAACACCGTCATCGCGGGAAAGATGTTGGTGATCTGGAACGAGCGCGACAGCCCCATCCGGTTGATCTGGAACGGCGCCAGCCCGGCCAGGTCCGATCCGTGCAGCCGCACCTTGCCCGAGGTCGGGGGGAAGCGGCCGGTGATCAGGTTGAACAGGGTGGATTTGCCTGCCCCGTTGGGCCCGATGATCGCGTGGCGTTCGCCCGTACCGATGGACAGGTCCACGCCGCGGATGATCTCCGCCTTGCCGAAGCTTTTCTTCAACCCGTCGATTTGCAGCGCGGGCGTTGTATTTGACGGTGTCGCGGTCATGCGGCGCCTCCCTGCGGTGCGTTGGGTGTATTGGCCTCATGCCAGGCCTCGGCCAGCTCGGGCGCGCCGCGGCGCGCCAGCCAGAAGCCGGCGACGGTCGCGATCGCCGCAATCAGCATCGGCAGCGGCGAATGGCTGTTGAAGGTGACCCAGAACAGCGTCATCTCCTCGTCACCCAGGGCCGCATGCCGGAAGTGAAACAGGATCTCCAACAGGCTCACCGCCCCGAAGATACAGGCCAGCGCAGGCAGCAGCGTCTTGAAATAGGGCCCCACCAGAAGCCCGGCCTTGCCGAAGCGGATCGGCAGGGTATGCATCATCAGAACCCCCGCCAGACCGCCGGGGAAATACATCACCGTGGCGACGAAGAGCAGGCCCAGGTAGAGCTGCCAGATCTCGGTCTGCAGGCTGAGCACCGTCTGCAAAAGCGTGAAGACGATGGCGCCGATGATCGGCCCGAAGAAGAAGCCGACACCGCCGAGGAACGTCACCAGCAGGATCGAACCGGAGGTAGCGAGATTGAGGTTCTCCTCGGTCAGGATCTCGTAGTTGATGGCGAAGAGCCCGCCGGCGATGCCCGCGAAGAAGCCCGAGGCGACGAAGGAATAGAACCGCACCCAGCGGGCGGAATAGCCCAGAAACTCCGCCCGTTCGGGATTGTCGCGCACGGCGTTGGCCATGCGGCCGATGGGGGTGCGCGAGAACAGGTACATCAAGAGCGCCGACAGCACGAGCCAGAAGGCGGTGAGGTAATAGACCTCGATCTGATGCAGGAACTCGACGCCGAACACCGGCAGGCCATAGGTGCGGTCGCCGCTGACGCCCTCTTCGCCGCCGAAGAAGGCGACGATGATGACCGAGCAGGCGGCGATCAGCTCACCCACGCCGAGCGAGATCATGGCAAAGACGGTGCCGGCCTTTCGGGTCGAAAACGACCCGACGATCAGCGCCATCCCCATGCCGAACAGCCCGCCGAACACCGGCAGCAGCGGCAGCGGCAGCGGCAGCGAGAAGTCCTCCACATAGTTCATGACATGGACGCACATGAAGCCGCCCATGCCCATATAGACCGCGTGGCCGAAGGACAGCATGCCCCCCTGCCCCAGCAGCATGTTATAGGCCAGCGCAAAGACGATGGTGATCGCCATCTGGTTCATGATCGTCAGGGCGCTGTTCGAGGTAAAGACCAGCGGCATCACCAGCAGAAACAGCGTGGCGATCAGCCAGGGCAGCGCGGCCGAAAGCGATACCAGCGGCGCGCGGGTCTTACGGGAAACGGTTTGAGTGGTCATGCGTCACGCTTTCCGAACAGGCCATAGGGACGGACGACGAGGATCAGCACCATCAGCAGATAGGGCAGGATATCCGCGATCTGCGGCGAGGTGATGGTCCAGAGGTCACGGAACACATTCTCGCTCATTTCCAGGGGCTTTTCGAAACCAATCCCGGTCAGGATATCCTCCATCCGAATGTTGTAGGCTTTGGCAAAGGTGGTGATCCAGCCGATCAGCAGCGAGGCCACCAGCGCGCCCCAGAGCGATCCGAGGCCACCGATCACGATGGTCACGAACACGATGGAGCCCAGCACGACGGCCATCCCTGGGAAGGTGGACAGGACCGGCCCGGCGATCACGCCGGCGACACCGGCCAGCGCGGTGCCGACACCGAACACCCCCATGAACACCAGCGGCACGTTATGGCCCAGCGCCTCCACCGTGCGCGGATAACTCAGCGCGGCCTGGATGATCATCCCCACCCGTGTGCGCGTCAGCACGTAGAGCAGCGCGATGAAGATCGCCACAGAGGTGAAGATCATGAAGACCTTATAGGCCGGGATCGCGTTGCCGGCGATCGACAGGGCGGTGAAATTCAGAACCTCAGGGATTGAATAGGGCATCTGGTCCTTGCCCCAGATGAACTGCACCACCTCTTCGATCAGCAGCGCCAGACCGAAGGTGAAGATCAGTTCCGGCACGTGGCCGTATTGGTGCACCCGTCTGAGCCCGTATCGTTCGACCAGTGCGCCCAGCACGCCGACGATGACGGGCGCGATCAGCAGCCCCATCCAGAAGCCCAGCACCATACTGATCTGATATGCGAAATAGGCGCCCAGCATATAGAAGCTGGCATGTGCGAAGTTCAGGACACCCATCATCGAAAAGATGAGGGTCAGGCCCGCCGACAACATGAAAAGAAGCAATCCGGTGACCAGCCCGTCGATCAGATTGACGAGTATAAGATCCATACCCTTTCCCCCTGCTGAAAAGGTTCGTGATTTTTGTTGTTAACCTGCCAAGTCGGCCCGCACCGGAAGGGCGCGGGCCGTGCGAGCGTGCCGATTACGGACGCTTCATCTTGCAGGTGGTCGGGCTGTCCATGCCGGCCATGTCGACCTTGTGCTCGACCACGATCCCGTACCCGGAATTGTCGTAGTCGAAGGTCACGCCCTCATCGGTGTGTGCGCCGATGTACATGTCCTGGATCAGCTGGTGGTCCTGCGGACGCATGAAGACCTTGCCGCTGAAGATATCGTCGTACTCCATGCTCTCCAGCGCCTTGCCGACCGCCACGACATCGGTCGCCGAGCCGGCCTCGTTGATCGCCGCAGCCAGCATGCCGATCACGTTGGTGATCCGCGGCTGATCGATGTTGCCATCCGGATACTTCGCCTCGAACGCGTTGATGTAGTTGGCGGCCTCGTCGGACTCGGGCGGGTTGATCTGACCCTGCGAGATCAGGCGGATGACACCCTTGCCGGATTCGCCAAAGGCGGCGGTGATGCCGCTGCCGGCCGCGTAATAGGTGTAGATCGGGCCGGTGAAGCCGTTTTCGACGACCGACTTGCCGAGGTTCAGCATGTCAGAGCCCCAGTTGCCGGTGATCACCGCATCGGCGCCCGAGGAGACGATCTTGCGCGCGTAGGGGGTGAAATCCTTCACCTTGCCGATCGGGTGCAGCTCGTTGCCGACGATCTCGATATCGGGGCGCTTCGCGCCCAGCATGCTGACCGCGGCGGCGGCGACCGCCTTGCCGAAGCTGTAGTCCTGCCCGATGATATAGACCTTCTTGATCTCCGGAGTGTCCTTGATGACATCGGTCAGCGCGTCCATCTTGATGTCCGCGTTGGCATCGAACCGGAAATGCCAGAAGTTGCAGTCGTCGTTGGTCAGGGCCGGATCGACGGCTGCGTAGTTCAGGTAAAGGACCCGGTCGTCGGGGTTCCGCCGGTTATGCTTTTCAATCGCATCGGTCAGGGCGTGCGCGACGCCCGAAGAATTGCCCTGCACGACATAGCGGATGCCCTGGTCGATCGCGACCTGAAGCTGGATCAGCGACTCCTTGGGGCTGATCTTGTTGTCGAACGGCACGATCTCGAAATTCTGTCCATCCAGAACGCCGCCCTTCGCATTGACCAGCGCCTCGGCGGCGAACTCATACTGGCTCAGGCCGTTGCTGCCGGTGCTCGCGAACGGGCCGGACAGCGGGTCGATGAAGGCGATCTTGACATTTTCGGCCATAGCAGCGCCGGCGCCGAGCGACAGCGCAAGCACGGCGCCAAGGCCGAACTTGGTTGATTTATGCATTTTTTTCCTCCCATAGAGACGCGGACCTCCTCCTCATGGCTTTCCGCATCGTGAGGAAGAGTTGCATATCACCGCTCAAAGTCAAGCTTCGGAAACGGAGACGGCAAGCCATCTCCTCGAACCGGCGAAACAGGCCAGCTCAAGGCCGGGGCGTGGCCGGGTCACAGACGGCGGAAAATGCAATTCGGAAATTCAACATCACGCCGCAACACATTGTAAAAACGTTAAAAATTACAAAAGTACTTTTTAAATAAGAATTCAGGAATGCCATCCCCGAGGCCAAACCGCAGAGATATCAGGAGATAAAATCCGGTCGGGTTTCATTGCTTCAGCCGCCATCGCCCAAGCCCCCGGAGGAAGACATCCGCCGGGTACAAGTTCCGCATGGCAAAATAAGGTTTCAGTGAAATGTATTGATTCTAGGCCCGCAGGCTGAGCCGTTTGCCCGCCTCGATCAACCTCGGCGCGTAGTGGCTCTCGAGCTGCTTTCGCTTGACGTGAAACGACGGACCGCCCACGTTCAGGCCGAAAATACGCGCCCCGTTCAGCGAAAACACCGGCACCGCGATCCCGTTCACATCCGACCGCCAGTCGCCATAGGCCGAGCAGTAGCCGCGGGCCTCGTATTCGGCCCGGCCACTCTCGAAGCTGGCCCGCCGGGCGGCGTCGCCCTCCGGATCGTACCGGTTGGCCTCCTCAAATGCGGCCTCGCGGTCGGCCTCTTCCATCCCGATCAGGATCGCCCGTCCGATCGCGGAGAAAAACAGCGGCAGACGCGAGCCCACATGCATGGTCAGCGCCACATCCTCGACCGAGCTCTGGACCGCCATATAGATCACCTCGTCGCGGGTGCGTTCGCCCAGCGCCACGGTGATATAGGAATTCGGCCCGCTGCCCAGCTCGCGCATGACCTCGGTGGCCCGGTCGGCGATGTCCATCCCCGCCAGCACCCCGAACCCGAGCTGCAACACCCCGGCCCCCAGCCGGTAGGCGCCGGTGCGCGGGTCGGCCACCAGGTACTCCAGCTTGCACAGCGTATGGGTCAGCCGCGATACGGTGGGTTTGGGCAGGCCGGTGCGCTCCGAGATATCTGTGTTGGTCAATTCCACCTCATTGGGGCGGAAACAGCGCAGCACATCCAGCCCGCGCGCCAGCGCGGTCACGAAGTTGCGGTCCTTGTCGTCGTCCGAAGCCAGGTCCATGCGGCCCCCTTACCCTTTGTCCAGCGCGGCGAGCCCGTGCGCCGCGAATTGCGGCACGTAGCGCCCCAGTTGCCTGGCTCTTTCGGGGTTCGAAGCGTTGCCGTCCAGCGCGCGTTTCAGCACACCCTGAATGATCCCCGCCATGCGGAAGAAGCAGAACGACAGGTAGAAGCCGAAATTGTCGATCCCCGGAAGCCCGCGCCGTTCGCAATAGCTGGCGATGAACGCCTCGTCGCTGGGCAGGCCCATGGCGGCCCGGTCCACGCCGGCAAGCCCCCGCCCCTCGTTTCCCGGCGGCATCTGCCACTGCATGATGACCCCGGCCAGATCCGCATAGGGGTGGCCGATGGTCGACAGCTCCCAGTCCAGCACGGCCAGGCAATCGGCGCTGTCACGTGCAAAGATCATGTTGTCGATGCGGTAATCGCCATGCACCAGCGTGCGCTGCCCGTCGTCCTCCGGGATCGCGGCGGTCAGCCGCTGCATCAGCTCGTCCATCTCCGGCACCGTCTCGGTCTCCGAGGCGCGGTATTGCTTCGACCAGCGGCCGACCTGACGTTCGTAGTAATTGCCCGGCGGGCCATAGTCGGAGAGACCGGCGGCATCGATATCGACCATGTGCAGCTCGGCCAGCACACGGTTCATCTCGTCGATCACGCCGGCGCGGGTGGCGTTATCCTCGCCCTCCATCGTCGGGTCGGCGAAATTGCGGCCGTCGAGAAAATCCATCACGTAGAACATCGAGCCGATAACGCTGTCGTCCTCGCAGAGCAGATGCATTTTGGCGACCGGCACCTTGCTGCCCTCCAGCGCCTTCTGAACCCGGAATTCGCGGTCCACCGCATGGGCTGACTTCAACAGCGTGCCGGGCGGCTTGCGCCGCAGCACGTATTTCCGCGAGGGTGTCGTCAGCAGAAAGGTGGGGTTGGACTGGCCGACGGCGAATTTCGTCGCCTCCAGCGGCCCGTCATAGCCCGGCAGGTTGCGGCGCAGATAGGCATCCACGGCGTCGAGGTCGAGGGTCTGTGCCGTATTGGTCATCGGGTGTCCTCAGCTATAGGTCAGCAGATCGGCAACCTCTGGCGGTGCGAAATGCGGCGTCGTGTTAAACTCATGCAGGAAAAACCGCGATCCTGAAAAGATAAATCGCGTGATCGAGGTGTTCTTGACCTGCAAGTTCAGCGCGATCATCTGCTTGGGCGGGGCGCCGAGGCTGGCCGCAACAAGCTGGCCGATGGCGCCGCCGGAGCTGACGACCAGCACCCGCTCCACCGGCTCGGCGGTGGCAAAGGCGCGGGCGGCCTCGACCCTTGCGGTGAACTCCGCCCAGCTTTCGCGGGCCGCTGCGATGCCGCCGGCCTGCCAGTCCAGGATGGTTTCGCGCAGGGTGCGGAAATGCGTCTTGCGGTCGGCGCGCACCGGGTCGGGCACCGCGCCGCCGAACCGGGCGTTCAGCAGATCGTGGAAATCGTATTCGTTCCAGCCCGGGTGGGTTTCCGGTTCGGCCTCGAACCCCATCGAGCGCAGCGTCTGTTTCTGCCGCGCCAGGGTTCCGGTGATCAGCCGGTCGGGCACCCAGCCGGTTTCGCGCAGGGCGCGACCGGCGACCTCGGCCTGTTTGTGGCCCAGATCGCTCAGCCGGTCGTAGCTGCCCGCATCCCCGGCGCCGAAGGACGCCTGCGCGTGGCGGATCACCAGAAGCTCAGCCATGCGCCCTCAGTCGCCCCAGGGCAGGCTGAGGCCGCGGGCATCGGCCGCCTTGCGGGCGTATTTGCGGGTTTGCTGGAAGGCATCGGTCAGCTCTTTCTGACCGGAGGCATCCGAAATCGCCTCGAACTGGGCGGCCACGCCTTCGGGGGTGTTGTCCCCGTCCTCCAGCATCACGCCCTCGGTTTCATAGACCTTGGTCACGGCATAACAGCCGGCGCCGGCGCCCAGGATGGTGCGCGACGGGGCGTTTTCGCTGACCAGATAGAGCAGCCCCGGGGTGATCGTCTCGGGCTGCAACAGCTCCAGCGCCTCCGGCGGCATCAGGTTCTCGGTCATCCGGGTGGCGGCGGTGGGGGCCAGCGTGTTGACACGGATGTCGTCACGCGCGCCCTCCATGTGCAGCACGTTCATCAGCCCCATCATCGCGGCCTTGGCGGCACCGTAGTTCGACTGCCCGAAATTGCCGTAAAGGCCGGAGGCCGACGAGGTCAGCACGATGCGCCCGTATTTCTGCTCGCGCATGATCGGCCAGACCGCGTGGCTGCAGGTGGCGGTGCCCATCAGGTGAACGTCGACCACCTTGCGGAAATCGTCCAGCGTCATCTTGGCAAAGGTCTTGTCGCGCAGGATGCCCGCGTTGTTGACCAGAATGTCGATCCGGCCCCAGTCCTTCATTGCCTGGGCGACCATATCGGCCACTTCACCCTCGTTCGCCACATCGGCGCCATGCGCCATCGCCTCGCCGCCCGCGGCGCGGATCTCGTCCACCACCTTGCCGGCGGCGCTGGCCGAGCGGCCCTCGCCGTCGGTCGCGGCGCCCAGATCGTTGATCACCACCTTGGCGCCCCGTGCGGCCAGACCCAGTGCGTGGCTGCGGCCAAGCCCGGCGCCCGCGCCGGTGACGATGGCGACACGTCCGTCAAATCGGATATCCATGATCTCTCCTCCCTGCTTCCGCGTCACTGCAGCGCGGGTTCGAAAATATTGTTGCCGACCTGAACGTTTAGCCCGCCGGAGACCGGGATCACCGAACCGGTGACATAAGCGCCGCCGCGGCCGCAGAGAAACAGCATGCAGCCGGCGATATCCTCGTCGCGGCCAACCCGGCGCAGCGGTACGCCGGCCCCGACCTTTTCGCGCTTGTCCTCGTCGGCTGTGGCAAAAGCCGTCATCTTGGACACGAAGGGTCCCGGCGCCAGCGCGTTGACGGTCACCGCCTGGCCCGCCAGCTCCTTGGCGAGGATCTTGGTCAGGTGCATCACGGCCGCTTTCGACGCCGAATAGCTGTAGGCGCCGTCGCCCATCGGCACCTCGCCCATCACCGAACCGACGTTGACCACCCGCGCGGGATCGTCGACCGTGCCCGAGGCGATCAGCATCGGCAGCAGTTTCTGGGTCAGGTGGAACGGACCGGCGACATTGAGGCCCAGCACCTTTTCCCAGGCCTCATAGGGGAACTGGCCCAGTGGCGCACCCCAGGTGCGACCCGCATTATTCATCAGAATATCAAGCTTGTCCGTGCGGCTCTTAACCTCTTGCACGAGGGCGTCGATACCGGCCTCGGAGCCCACGTCGCCGGCAAAGCCCTCGGCCGTGCCGGCGGCGCCCAGCGCGTTCAGTTCGGCCGCAACCGCCTCGCAGGCGTCACCCTTGCGGCTGGCGATCAGCACGCGCGCCCCGGCGCGCACCAGACCTTCGGCCGCCATGCGACCGATGCCGGTGGCGCCGCCGGTGACCAGAGCGGTCTTGCCGGTAAGATTAAACAGGGTTTCAGGTGTCATGTCCGTTCCTTCAAAATCCGCGCAGGCGGGCGACCACGCCCGCGTGATAGCCGTAATCGCCCAGCCATTCGGCGCCGACCCGGGCGCGCTTCATGTAAAAGCCCATGTCGAACTCATCGGTCATGCCGATGCCCCCGTGCATCTGTACGCCTTCCTGCACCGCCAGCTGCGCGGTCTGGGTGGCGCGTGCCTTGGCGACGGAAACCGCCAGCTCTGCCTTGTCCGGCCCCTCGTCCAGCATGCGACCGGCGTTGAGGATGGCCGAGGCGGTCACCTCGCATTCGCACCACAGATGTGCGGCCCGGTGTTGCAGCGCCTGGAAATTGCCGATGGTCACGCCGAACTGTTTGCGTTCCTTCAGGTACCCCACCGTCATGCCGAAGGCGCCGGCGGCCAGCCCGGTCATCTCGGCGGCCAGCGCCGCCTGCCCGGCCCGCAGCGCGGGCGCCAGCACGGACATCGCATCGTCAACCTGGCCCAGCACATCCTCGCCGGTGGCCTCGACCCCGTCGAAAGCGATCCGCGCCGCATCGCGGCTGTCGATCATCTTTTGCGACGCGCGGTCGATGCCGGCGCGATCGGCGGGAATATCGAACAGCGTCAGCCCGTTGTCGGTGCGCGCCAGCACCAGCAGCCGGTCGGCAAAGCCGCCATCGACGACAAAGCGTTTCTCGCCGGTCAGGCGAAAGCCGTTGCCGACGCGCTCGGCGCGCAGCTCGGTCGCCTCCGGGTCATGCTTGCCCCCCTCGTCCACGGCCAGCGCATAGGTCCGCGTCCCTTCGGCAATCGCGGCGAGGGCCGCCTCGGCGCGGTCATCGGCGACCTGCCGCAGCGCCGTCGCCGCAATCACGGCGGTGGAAAGGAAGGGCGTGACGCTCAGCGATTTGCCCATCTCTTCGGCCAGCACATTTGCGGCGGCATGGCCCATGTCGGAGCCGCCGGCCGCTTCCGGCACCAGCACCCCGGCCCAGCCCATCTGCGCCATCTCGCGCCACAGACCGGCATCGTAGGTCTGCCCCGCATCCCGCAACGCGCGCAGTTTCGCCACCGGCGCCGCCTCGTCCAGAAAGCCGCGCGCGGCGTCGGCCAGCATGATCTCTTCTTCGGTCTTAACCAGTTTCGCCATGTCCCTTACCCCGGCAGCCCAAGCACGCGCCGCGACAGGATGCTCAGCATCACCTCCGACGTGCCGCCCTCGATCGAATTCGCCTTGCTGCGCAGCCAAAGCGGCGCGCGCCAGTCGGCCCAGTCGAGCGCATCGCTGCCCGCCCCGGCCATGATCAGCTCCTGCCGTTGTTTGTTCAGCTCGGTGCCCATGTATTTCAGCATGGCAGAGGCATCACCGGTGCCCTGCCCCGCCTCGGACTGATCCTTGAAGCGTTCCAGCGTCAGGCCGATGGCCAACCCATCCACCTCGGCGCGCATCGCATCGGCACGCAGAACGGGGTCGTCCAGATGGCCGCCCTCGGCCAGCACCGCGCCCAGCGACCGGGCGCTGCCCGCCAGCATGCCGGAGCCGGAAATCATCTCGCGCTCATGGGTCAGCAGGTATTTCGCCACGTCCCAGCCGCGGTTGACCTCGCCGACCTGCGCCGGGATGCCCTCGCCATAGGATTTCGGCACCTTCACATTGTCGAAGAAGGTCTCGCAGAACGGCGACTGGCCCGAGATCAGGCGGATCGGCTTGGTCGAAACCCCTTCGCTCGCCATGTCGATCAGCACGAAGGAGATGCCCTTGTGCTTGGGGGCCTCGCGATCCGTGCGCACCAGCGCAAAAATCCAGTCGGCCTTGTCGGCGTAAGAGGTCCAGATCTTCTGGCCGTTGACCAGCCAGTGATCGCCCTGATCCTCGCATTTGGTCTGCAGGCTGGCGAGGTCGGATCCCGCGCCCGGCTCCGAATAGCCCTGGCACCAGCGAATCTCCCCCCGCGCGATCGGCGGCAGGAAATGCATCTTCTGCTCGTGGGTGCCGAAGTGCAGCAGCGCCGGGCCCAGCATCCAGATGCCGAAGCTCTGCAGCGGGCGGCGCGCGCCGATCCGGCTCATCTCCTCCAGGAAGATCTTTTCCTGGTCGCGGTTAAGGCCTGCGCCGCCGTATTCCTTCGGCCAGGTCGGTACGGTGTATCCGGCCCCCGCGCAGCGCTCCAGCCAGGTTTTCTGCGCCTCTGACGTAAAGTTCCAGTTCTTTCCGCCCCAGCAGATGCTATCCTCGCCGATGGCACCGTCGCGCATCTCTTCCGGACAGTTCGCCTCCAGCCACGCCCGGATATCGGCGCGAAACTGCGCCAGATCGTCGTCGTCCTGCATCATGCCTCCCCTCATGTTATGCAGAGATATGTTCCGCATAGCAAAATTGCATTTTGAATTTCGATTGACAACAGGGTTTTGCGACAGGATGACTCAGGGCAACTTCGCGGCGGCCGATGCCGTCGCGGCATAAGGGAGGGACCGATTTATGAAAGCCATGCTCAGCACCGCCCCTGGCGGACCCGAAACGCTGGAACTGACAGACCTGCCGGACCCGGAGGTCAAAAAGGGCCACCTGCTGGTGCGGGTGCATGCGGCGGGGCTGAACTTTCCCGACACGCTGATGATCCGCGATCTCTACCAGTTCAAACCGCCGCGCCCCTTTGCGCCCGGCGGCGAGATCGCGGGCGAGGTTCTGGCAGTGGGCGAAGGCGTCAGCGGCTTTGCCGTGGGCGACCGGGTGCTGGCGCTGACCGGCCATGGCGGTTTTGCCACCCATGTGAATGTGGAGGCCGCCAAGGCGGTGAAAGTCCCCGATACGATGCCCTATGAGGACGCGGCCTGCTTCGTCTTCACCTATGGCACCTCGCATCACGCGCTGAAGGACCGGGCGCAGTTGCAGCCGGGCGAGACGCTGCTGATCCTGGGCGCCGCGGGCGGCGTCGGCGCGGCGGCGATCGAACTGGGCAAAGCCGCGGGCGCCAAGGTGATCGCTGCGGTTTCCTCCGAGGACAAGGCGCAGTTCTGCCGCGATATCGGTGCGGATGAGACTCTGATCTATCCGCGCGAGATGGATCGCGACGCGCAAAAGGCGCTGTCGGCGCAGATCAAGGAACTGGCCGGCCCCGAGGGCGTGGACGTGGTCTATGACGCGGTGGGCGGCGATTATGCCGAACCGGCGTTGCGGTCGCTGGCGTGGAAGGGGCGGTTCCTGGTGGTGGGCTTCCCCGCCGGCATTCCGAAGATCCCGCTGAACCTGACGCTGCTGAAAGGCAGCCAGATCGTCGGCGTGTTCTGGGGCGCCGCGGTGGTGCGCGAACCCAAGGGGCATGCGGAAAACATGGCCGATCTGTTCCGGCTTTATGCCGAGGGCAGGATCAAGCCACAGATCAGCGCCCGCTTTCCGCTGGCGCAGGCCGCCGAGGCGCTGAAGCTGATGGAAGAGCGCAAGGCCAAAGGCAAGGTCGTGCTGACCGTGGACTGAGCCCGGGTCAGCCCAGATGTGCGCAATCGTTGAAGCCCCGGACCGTCATCCGGTCGCCCTGGATCACCAACCGGCTGATCGAGCCATTGGCGGCGCCGTTGAAGGCGAAGGCGTCGGACTGGCTGGCCAGCGCCATGGCAGCGCCGATCACGCCGCCGTGGACCACCGCGGCGACCAGCTCGTCAGGGTGGGCGGCGGCGATCCGCAAGAGCCCCGCGCGCACCCGGTCGTGCAGCGCGGCGGTGGTCTCGGCCCCCGGAATCTCGCCCCATTCCCGATTTTTCCGCGCGCGCTCGAAGGCAGGATCGTTTTCGGCGGCCTTGATTCTGTACAATCCGCCGTCCCAATCCCCCAGATGCACCTCGCGCAGGTCGGCCTCCACCCGCGGCGTCATGCCAAGGCGTTCGGCCAGCGGTGCGGCGGTCTGGTGGGTGCGCTGCAGCGTGGTGACGTAGATCGCCGCAATCGGTTCGCCCTGCAGCCGCTCGGCCACCGCGCGGGCCTGGGCATGGCCGTTGTCATGCAGCGCCGGGTCCCCGTGGCCGCCGGTCATCGGAAAGGACGTGCCGGGGCGCGCCGGCATGCTTTCGCCGTGGCGGATCAGCAGGATATCGGCCGCGCCTGCGGGCGGGCGGTAGACATGCTGGCGGTATTCGCGGGTCATCGGGGCCTCCGGGTCTGTGTCGCGCGCCAAGCTAACCGGTCGGCGGCAGAGCGCAAGTCGCCACCGGCACCACGCCTTTACAAGTTTCACCTGCAGCAGGACCGCGCCGATCACGCCCCTTGCGCCAAGCCCCAGCAAAGAAAGGAAACCCCATGACAGCAATCGAAGCGGCCCGCGCCGAGCTTGAGGCCAAGATCGGCACCGAAATCGGCGTGTCGGACTGGATCGAGGTCGACCAGAACACCATCGACGCCTTCGCCGATGTGACCCATGACCACCAGTGGATCCATGTGGACCCGGAACGTGCCGCGGCCGAGACGCCCTTCGGCGGCACCATCGCGCATGGCTTCCTGACGTTGTCGCTGGCCAGCAAGTTCAGCTATGACTGCCTGCCGGCGATGCCCGGCCAGGCAATGGGCATCAACTACGGCTTCAACAAGCTGCGCTTTCTCACCCCCGTGCCGGCCGGATCACGGCTGCGTGGGCGGTTCACGCTAACGGCGGTCCGTCAGCGGTCCGACACCGAGCTGCTGCGCGAAACCAGGCTGACCGTCGAGATCGAGGGCCGCGACAGCCCCGCCCTGGTGGCCGACTGGCTGGGGCTGTCGGTGTTCGAGCCGGAAAGCTGAAGAGGCGGGAACCAACACTTTGATTTCAGTCCAGAAAGCAAACTGGAACTGGACAGGAGATGGTTAAGACGTGTACTCATATCTTGAATGGGGATGTGAGTAATATGTTTTTCGATCAGGTCGGTCGCGGCCGGGTTCGGTGGTTTTTTATCCGGGGTTTCCGGGTCGCGAGCAAAATCCAAACCGCCGCTGTGCGGGCGGCTGAGGTTGCGTGGCCTTTCTGTTCCGTTGAAACGGAGGCAGAGGGTCTGGCATGAGTCTGCGCAGCTATCTGAACTTCATCACGCGCGCCTGCTCGCTCGAAGAGCTGTGGGCGGCGCATACCGAAGAGATGGCCCGGTACGGTTTCGACCGGCTGATCTACGGCAATACCCGGTATCGCACCGAGACGTCGCTTGGCGACCCCGAGGATTTCCTGATCCTGACCAATCACAGCAAGGAATATGTCGACGGCTTCCTGCATGCCGGACTGTATTTCCACGCCCCTATGCTGAATTGGGCGCTGAAGCACGAAGGCGCGGGAAGCTGGCGCAAGATCAATCAGATGGTCGCCAGCCGGACGATGACCCCGGAAGAGCGGACCGTCTATGAGTTCAATCAGAGGATGGGCGTGACCGCCGGCTATACGGTCAGCTTCAACTCGGTCTCTATCCGCTCCAAGGGGGCGATCTCGCTCTGCGCGCGGCCGGGGTTGAGCCAGGACGATGTCGACGACATCTGGGAACTTCACGGCGAAGACATCCTGCTGATGAACAACGTCGCCCATCTGAAGATCCTGACCCTGCCCCATGTCGCGCCGAACCGCGCGCTGACCAAACGGCAGCGCGAGGCGCTGGAGTGGGTGGGCGACGGCAAGACCACACAGGATATCGCGGTTCTGATGGGGCTGACGCCGGCCACGGTGGAGAAGCATTTGCGGCTGGCGCGCGAAGCCCTGGCCGTGGAGACGACGGCGCAGGCGGTGATGAAGGCCGCGCTGCATAATCAGATGTTTGTCGTCGAAGTCTGAGCCGCGAAAAAACGGCGAATCTACAAGCCATTGGCCCAAGACCGATATGTCCATCTTACCCAAGGTAAGGAATACATGACTTTCCAGACCTCCTGGAAAAATCGCAATCTGTCACCGTTCCGTGAGTGGTGGCTTTAGCCAGGGGACGCCGGGGAAAGACCCTTGCTGATTTCAAGGCTCTCTGACCCGTCCGGTTCGGTTTCGTATTAATCCGTGATCGGGCCGGAGATTTTGAATGGTCCCACCATCCCCATCATCAAGGGGCCATCAAACAAGTCGGAGCCGCGCATCGCGCGGCTCCGTTTTGGCATTTGAGCTCTACCCTCTCGCCGGTTTCCGCCGTCATCAACAATGAAACGATGCGCGCCGGGCCAAGCCGGCACACGGCCCGCGGTGGAAACGACAAGGGCCGCGCATTGCTGCGCGGCCCCGTTTTCGTTCGGTTCGGATGATCCGCCCGGATCAGCCTTGCGCGGCCTTGGCCACCTCGGCGGCGAAGTCCTCTTCCTTCTTCTCGATGCCTTCGCCCACTTCCAGACGGACGAAGCCGGTGATCTCGGCGCCGGCTTCCTTGGCGGCGGCCTCGACGGTCAGGTCGGGGTTGATCACGAAGGACTGGTTCAGCAGGGTCGATTCCGCGACGAATTTCTTCATCCGGCCGACAATCATCTTTTCGATCACCTGCTCCGGCTTGCCGGATTCGCGGGCGATGTCGATCTGCACCTGACGCTCTTTCTCGACCAGGGCCGGGTCCATGTCGGCTTCGCTCAGCGCGGCGGGGTTCACCGCTGCGATGTGCATCGCGACCTGCTTGCCAAACGCCTCGTCACCGCCCTTGAGCGCGACCAGAACGCCGATCTTGCCCATGCCGTCGGTCACGGCGTTGTGGATGTAGGAAACGATGGTCTCGCCTTCCAGCTTGGCCATGCGACGCAGCGACATGTTCTCGCCGATGGTGGCGATCTTGTCGGTCAGGGTGTCGGCCACGGTCTTGCCGCCCAGGTCAGCCGATTTCAGCGCCTCGACGTCATCCACGCCGATCGCCGCCTTGGCGATGCCGGCAACCATCGACTGGAACTCGGCGTTCTTGGCGACGAAGTCGGTTTCCGCGTTCACTTCGACGGCAACGCCGGTGCCGCCTTCGACGACGACGGCGATCAGGCCCTCGGCGGCGGTGCGGCCGGATTTCTTGGCGGCCTTGGCCAGACCCTTGGTGCGCAGCCAGTCCACCGCGGCCTGCATGTCGCCGTCGGTTTCGGTCAGCGCTTTCTTGGCATCCATCATGCCGGCGCCGGTGGAGTCGCGCAGTTCTTTCACCTGTGCTGCTGTGATTGCCATATCTTGGCTCTCCTCAAATCAAAGGGTGTTCGGGGCAGGTCTTAGCCCGCCCCGTATGTCAGATCCGTGACAGCCCGGTCTCAGGCCTCGGCCGGTGCCTCTTCGGTGGCGGCCTCTTCGGCCAGCGCTTCCTCGGCGGGGGCTTCTTCCAGCTCGCCCAGGTCGACGCCTGCGGCACCCAGTTGCGCCGACATGCCTTCGAGCGCGGCGCGGGACACCAGGTCGCAATAAAGCGCGATGGCGCGTGCGGCGTCGTCGTTGCCGGGGATCACGTAGTCAACGCCGTCGGGCGAACAGTTGGTATCGACCACGGCGATAACCGGGATGCCCAGCTTGTTGGCTTCGGAGACGGCCAGCGCCTCTTTCTTGACGTCGACGACGAACAGCAGGTCCGGCACGCCGCCCATTTCGCGGATGCCGCCCAGCGACGCCTGCAGCTTGGCCTGGTCGCGTTCCATGCCCAGACGCTCTTTCTTGGTCAGGCCTTCGGCACCGGCTTCCATGGCCTCGTCGATCTGCTTCAGGCGGTTGATCGACTGCGACACGGTTTTCCAGTTGGTCAGCGTGCCACCCAGCCAGCGGTGGTTCATGTAGTACTGGGCCGATTTCTCGGCAGCGTCTGCGATCGGCTGCTGCGCCTGGCGCTTGGTGCCGACGAACAGGATGCGGCCGCCCTTGGCGACGGTGTCGCGCACTGCGGTCAGGGCCTGGTCCAGCATCGGAACGGTCTGGGTCAGGTCCATGATGTGGATGCCGTTGCGCGCGCCATAGATATAGGGCGCCATGCGCGGGTTCCAGCGTTGGGTCTGGTGGCCGAAGTGAACGCCAGCTTCCAGCAGCTGGCGCATGGTGAACTCGGGAAGAGCCATGCGTATTTTCCTTTCCGGTTTACGCCTCGGCGGGGGTCTCAGAGCGGATGCTCCAACCGGCGGACTGGCAGGGATGTCTCCCCTGCACGGCCCAAACCCCGCCTGCGGGTTTGAATGGCGTGGTCCATACGGCAGCTGCGCGGGATTGGCAAGCCCCCTGTACGCACAAATGCCGTCAGGCGCCGTTCCGCTCGGCCTCGGGCAGATACGCCTCGAGCCCGGCCCGCACCAGCGCCTCCGCCATGGCCGCCAGCGCCTTGCGGTTGGCGTACTCCGCCACCGTCAGCGGCGTGTGATACACCACCTCGACCCGGCCCTGGCGCGGCGCGGCCAGCGTTTTCAGCAGATGCGGCCCGAAGGCCATGTCGCCCCACCAGCCATAGAACCGGGCGGGCTGTCCGGCGGGGGCGTGATAGATCACGCTGACCGGCTGCACCTTGAGCGTCTCACGTAGCGGATCGGCGAAGAAAGCGCCGAACAGGGTCGATTTGAACGGCAGGACGCGCAGCCCGTCGGTCGAGGTGCCCTCGGGGAAGAACAGCAGCTTGTGCCCTGCCGCCAGCCGCTCGGCAAAAAGCTCGGTCTGCGCCCGGGCCTGCCTGCGGTCACGCTCGATGAACACGGTGCCGGTGGCCCGCGCCAGGATACCGATCCCGGGCCAGCCCGCCACCTCGGCCTTGGAGACGAAATAGATCCGCTTGCCCGCATTCAGCGAGAAGATGTCGAGCCAGGAGGAGTGATTGGCCACCACCGCCCCCGGTCCCTTCAACGGGTGTCCATGGGTGCTGAACCCCATCCCGAGGATGCGAAAGGCGTTGCGGCATACGAATTGCACGATGAAGGGGGTCAGCGGCCGCCCCTGCCCCCAGATCGGGACTTCCACCAGCCGCAGCAGCAGCAGCAGGATCAGGCAGACCGAGATCAGCGCGATCAGCGCGCCCCCGCGCAGCAGCACCAGCAGCCACCCCAGCGGCCCGATCACCACCGGATCGGGGGGCGTGTCGCTGGCCCAGGTGGCGCTCATCAGCCGCGGCCGCCGGTATAGATGCGGCGCTGACGGTCGTTCATCCGCGCGGTGTCGAGGATCAGGCAGACATCGGTGGTGTTGAAGTCGCGGTCGATGAAGGCGCCCTCGCCCACGAAGCCGCCCAGCCGCAGATAGGCCTTGATCAGCGCCGGCACCTCCAGCATGGCGCGGCGGCGGTCGAGCCGGTCCTCCGGCACCAGATCCATCGGCTGGAAATGCGCGGGCTGCGCACGCACCCGCAGTTCCGGCGGGGCCAGGTGATTGTGGTGCAGCATCGACAGCGGCTGCGCCAGCGCCTGCACATCGGTGCCGTGAAAGCTGGCCACGCCGAACAGGATCTCGATCCCGTGCCGCTCAACGTAATCGGCCAGCGCGGTCCACAGATGGAACATCGCCATGCCGCCGCGGTAATCCGGATGCAGGCAGGAGCGGCCCAGCTCCAGCAGCCTGCGCCCCGAGGCCTTGAGAACCGACAGGTCGTATTCGTCCTCGGAATAGAACTGCCCCGCCGCACGCGCCTGATCGTCGCGCAACAGGCGGTAGACGCCCACCACCGCGCCGGTCGCGGCATCGCTGACGATCATATGGTCGAAATACGGATCGAAGCGGTCGCGCTCCAGCCCGGCCTCGTGATCGACCATCGCGCCGCCGCCGCCCAGCTCGCGCACGAAGACGTCATAGCGCAGCATCTGCGCCGCGCGCAGCTCGTCCTCGGTCTCGGCGATCTTGACGGTAAAGGCGGGCCCGCTGTCAGGCATCGGCATCCCTGCTGCATTGAAATGGGGCGCGGTGTTGCGCGCTGATACCGCATCCGCGGCGGCCAGTGCAACCGTCGGCAGAGGGCACCGGGGGCATTAACACTTCGTCAATCTGCATCACGCATCAAAGACGGGGACCAGCGTAATGCGGGCACCGTCGATCACCACCTTTCCGGTTTCCCGGAAATTCACGGTGATCTTTCCGCCGGCATTGGATTGCACCTGGCCGAGGCCCCATTCGGGGTGGTCAGGGTGGCGCACCAGCATGCCGGGCTCGAGTATGGAATTCAAATCTGACATAGGCCAGTATCCCCTTATGGAGAATCCCCCCAAGGTCAACCCGCAAGACGAAGCAGCGGCGCCTGCCCCCGGGACTGCGGCACCCGATATGGCCGCGCCCGACATGGCGGCCATGGTCGCCTCACGCATCTGCCACGACCTGATCGGCCCGATCGGGGCGATCGTCAACGGGCTGGAGCTGCTGGAAATGGCCGGCGGCACCCCGGGCCCGGAACAGGAGCTGATCGTGCAGAGCGCCGAAAGCGCCAGCGCGAAGCTGCGGTTCTTCCGCATCGCCTTCGGCACGCCCGGCAGCCAGAGCGTCGGCGGCACCGATATCGCCACCCTGCTCGAGGAGATCGGCCGCGACAGCCGGCTGCAGGTCACCTGGCAGCCCGAGGGCGCCCAGCCCCGCAGCGCGGTCAGGCTGGCCTTTCTGGCGCTGCTGTGCTGCGAGGCGGCGCTGCCGCGCGGCGGCCATGCCCATGTAATCGAAGAGGATGGCGCCTGGACCGTCACCGCCAGCGGCGCGCCGGTCGCCGTTGACCCCGATATATGGGCCTTTGTGGAGGGCGCGGGCGATACCGCCGCCCTGCCCCCCGCCAAGGTGCAATTCGCGCTGCTGCCGGTGATCGCCGCCGGCCTGGGCCGCGAGTTGCGCGGCGAATATGACGACGCCGCGCTGACGCTGCGGTTCTGACCCCGCCGACCGCCGCGCCGCGATCAGCCCCGGACGGTGCCGTCGCCGGTCACCAGGTATTTGAAACTGGTGAGCTGCTCCGCCCCCACCGGGCCGCGCGCATGCATCTTGCCGGTGGCGATGCCGATCTCCGCCCCCATGCCGAATTCGCCACCATCGGCGAACTGGGTCGAGGCGTTGTGCATCAGGATCGCGCTGTCCAGCCGCTCGAAGAACCGCGCCACCGCGTCCTTATCCTCGGTCAGGATGCAATCGGTGTGGTTGGAGCCGTAGCGGCGGATATGCGCAATCGCGGCGTCGATATCGTCGACCGGCTTGGCGGCAATGATCATGTCGAGATATTCGCGGCCCCAATCCTCTTCGCTGGCCAGCGCGGTGCCGGCAATCTCCGCCAGAGCGCCATCCGCATGGACATCGACCCCGGCCTTGACCAGCGCCTCGATCACCGGCTTGCCGATGGTCTCGATCACGTCGCGGTGGATCAGCAGGCATTCGGCCGCGCCGCAGATGCCGGTGCGCCGGGTCTTGGCGTTCAGCACCACCTTGAGCGTCTTTTCCAGATCGGCGGCCTTGTCGATGTAGATATGCACGATGCCTTCGAGATGGGCGAAAACCGGCACCCGCGCCTCGCGCTGCACCAGCCCGACCAGCCCCTTGCCGCCGCGGGGCACGATGACATCGACATAATCGGTCATGGTCAGCAGTTCCGACACCGCCGCGCGGTCGCGCGTCGGCACCAGCTGGATCGCATCCTCCGGCAGCCCCGCCGCCTTCAGCCCCTCGACCAGGCAGGCGTGGATCGCGGTGGAGGAATGGAAGCTCTCCGAGCCGCCGCGCAGGATCACCGCATTGCCGGACTTCAGGCAGAGCGCACCGGCGTCCGCCGTCACGTTGGGGCGGCTTTCATAGATCACCCCGATCACCCCCAGCGGTGTGCGCACGCGCTGGATATGCAGGCCCGAGGGCATGTCCCATTCCGCGATCACCGCGCCGACCGGATCGTCCTGCGCCGCCACCGCGCGCAGCCCGTCGACGATGCCCTGAATGCGGGCCTCGTCCAGCATCAGCCGGTCCATCATCGCGGCGTTAAGGCCCTTTTCCTGGCCGTATTCCAGATCCTTTTCATTCGCCTTGACGATCTCGGCCCGATGCGCCCAGACCGCGTCGGCAGCAGCCTCCAGCGCGCGGCGCTTGGCCTCGGCTGGGGCGAAAGCCAGCTCTGCCGCTGCGGCTTTGGCGCGGGCGCCAAGCTGTGCCATCAGGGCGGGGATGTTGTCGCTGTCTTTCATCACATCTGCCTTTCGTTTCAGTCAGTTATCTTGCGAGGCTACACCGCCATATCATCGCGGTGAATAAGCGCGGCACGGCCGGGGTAGCCCAGAACCTCTTCGATCTGGGCCGAGCGGTGGCCGCGGATCTTTTCCGCCTCCAGCGCGGTGTAGCGGCTGAGCCCTTGTCCCAGTTTATGCCCGCTGTGGTCCAGAATCGACACCGGATCACCGCGACCGAACTCGCCCTCCACCCGGGTCACACCGGCGGGCAGCAGGCTCTTGCCGTTTGCGAGCGCCCGGGCGGCGCCGGCATCGACGGCGATCTCGCCCCGCGGCTTCATCGCCGCGATCCAGCGCTTGCGCGCCGCATGCGGGTCGAGCTGGGCGGTGAACCAGGTGGCCGGCGCCCCCTGCTCCAACCCCTTGAGCGGGTTCATCCGAGACCCTTCGGTGATCGCCATAGCGCAGCCCGCTGCAGTGGCCGTCTTGGCCGCCATCAGCTTGGTCTTCATGCCGCCCTTGGACAGGCCCGAACCCGCATCGCCCGCCATCGCCTCGATTTCGCCCGTGATCTCTTCGATCACGTCATAGCGGCGGGCGGTGGGGTCGTCGTTGGGGTTGGCGGAATAGAAGCCATCCACATCCGACAGCAGGATCAGCTGGTCGGCGCCCACGGTGACGGCGACCTGCGCCGCCAGCCGGTCGTTGTCGCCATAGCGGATCTCGTCGGTTGCGATGGTGTCGTTTTCATTGACGATGGGTACCACGCCGAGGCCCAGCAGCGTCTCCATCGTCGCCCGGCTGTTGAGGTAGCGGCGGCGGTCAGCGCTGTCCTCCAGCGTTACCAGCACCTGCGCGGTGGTGATGCCGTGGGGCGCCAGCGCCTCTTCATAGGCGCGGGCCAGGCGGATCTGGCCGACGGCGGCGGCGGCCTGGGATTGTTCCAGCGGCAGATCGGCGGCGGGCAGCCCCAGCACCCCGCGCCCGAGCGCGATGGAACCCGAGGAGACCAGGATCACATCCGCGCCGCGCGATTTGAGCATCGCTACGTCCTCGGCCAGCGAGTGCAGCCAGTCGCGGCGCAAGCTGCCGCTTGCCCGGTCCACCAAAAGGGCCGAGCCGATCTTGACCACGATACGCCCGGCGGCGCTCAGGGTTGCCAAGGCTCTTCCTCCTCGCGGGCTGTATGGCGCAGCCGGTCCTCGTCGATATTGGCCCGCAGCGCGCGCAGCACCTCGGTCACCCCTTCGCGGCTGACCCCGGACATCATCATGACCGGGCCGCCCACGGCCTCTTCCAGCATTTCGCGCGCCAGCGCGCGCTCTTCGTCATCGAGCGCGTCGATCTTGTTCAGCACGGTGACGCGGGGCTTCTCGGCCAGCGCACCGCCATAGGCCTCAAGCTCGCCGATGATGGTCTCGTAATCCTCCACCAACGTGGGAGAGGTGCCGTCGACCAGGTGCAGTAGCACCGCGCAGCGTTCCACATGGCCGAGGAACAGATCGCCCAGACCGCGCCCTTCCGAGGCGCCCTCGATCAGGCCGGGGATATCGGCCACGACGAACTCCACGTCGTCGACGCCCACGACCCCGAGGTTCGGGTGCAGCGTGGTGAACGGGTAATCCGCGATCTTGGGCCGCGCATTGGAGGTGGCGGCGAGGAAGGTCGACTTGCCCGCATTGGGCAGGCCCAGAAGACCCGCGTCGGCGATCAGCTTCAGCCGCAGCCACAGCGTGCGCTCGACCCCTTCCTGCCCCGGGTTGGCCCGGCGCGGCGCCTGGTTGGTCGAGGTCTTGAAATGCAGGTTGCCCCAACCGCCGTTGCCGCCGCGGGCCAGTTCCACCCGGTCGCCGACCGTGGCCAGGTCGGCGATCACGGTCTCTTCGTCCTCGTCGAGGATCTCGGTGCCGACCGGCACCCGCAGCACGATATCGTCGCCGTCCTTGCCGGTGCGCTGCTGGCCCATGCCGGGCTGGCCGTTCTTGGCAAAGAAATGCTGCTGATAGCGGAAGTCGATCAGCGTGTTCAGCCCCTCGACCGCCTCGGCATAGACCGAGCCGCCCTTGCCGCCGTCGCCGCCGTCGGGTCCGCCGTATTCGATGTATTTTTCGCGCCGGAAGCTGATGCATCCATTACCGCCGGCACCGGACCGGATATGGACCTTTGCGAGATCGAGAAATTTCATGGGCGTTCCCTAACGCAAAGGACCTGCCGGCCTCAATCAGAGTTTTCGGCTATAGGTCCAGGTGGGCACGGTGGCATCGCGCGCCACCGAAAAACTCTCGGCGTCGCCCAGATAGGCGAAACCGCAATGGGTCAGAACCCGCGCCGAGGCGGGGTTGTCCTGAAACACGCTGGCGAACATCGTGGCGTTGCCCTGCGGGTTGGCCGCGATCAGCGCCTGCACCGCCTCCGATGCCATGCCGGTATTCCAGTACAGCGGCGCAACCCAATATCCGACCTCGGACTGGTTGCGGTCCATCTTTTTCAGGCTGATTAGGCCCAGCAGCTCGCCCTCGCCGGACTTGGTGCCGTCGATGGCCCAGATATCCTCTTCGCACTCGGGGTCCATCGCCCGGGCAACAAAGGACTCGGCCGCACCCGGAGGATAGGGATGCGGGATCGACGTGGTCATGCGCGCCACGCGCTCGTCGGCGGCATAAAGCTCGATCAGCCCCATGTCCGAACGCCGCAGGGGGCGCAGATCGAAACGCCCCGCGTTGATGACCTCTTGCGTCACGATACGGTCCAGCATCATTCCTTTGTTCCTCCTCCGAAACTCGTCACAGGCGATCCACCCGGCTTCGCGGCCAGACGTCCAAACCGATATGTTTTCCGCCCCCTCCCACCGCAAGGACCGCGGCACCGGGCACGACAAAAAGTGAAGGGGGACCGGCGGTTTCGCCGATCCCCCTAGTTGTCTACAACCCTTCAGGTTACGGCTTACTCAGCGGCCTCCGCTACCGGCAGGACCGAAATGAAGGTGCGGCCCTTGAGGCCCTTATGGAACTTCACGGCGCCGTCGACGGTTGCAAAGATGGTGTGGTCTTTGCCCATGCCAACGCCTTCGCCCGGCCAAAACTTGGTGCCGCGCTGACGCACGATGATGTTGCCGGGAATGACGGCCTGGCCGCCATAGAGTTTCACGCCAAGGCGACGACCTGCGGAGTCGCGCCCGTTGCGGGAGGAACCACCAGCTTTCTTATGTGCCATTCGTCTGTCTCCTTAGCCTTTGGCCAGCTCTTTGGCCTGCTCAACCCACTCGGGTTTCACTTTGACCGCGTCGATACCAGCAATGTCGTCTTCCGACAAGGCCGCGATCTGGGCAAAGCTGGTCAGACCGGCCTCGGCGAGCTTCTTGGCGGCGGCGGGGCCGACACCGGTAAGCTGGGTCAGATCGTCAGCGGCAGCGGCGGCCGGCGCGGCGGCTTTCGCGGCCTTCGGCGCCGGAGCGGCAGCAGCGGCGGGCGCATCGCCCTTGCCGGTTGCGACCTTGACGCCGGTCTTGTCTGCGCCCGAGGTCAGGATCTCGGTGATCTTGACCAGGGTCAGCTTCTGACGGTGGCCCTTGGTCCGCTTGCTGGAATGCTTGCGGCGGCGCTTGACGAAGTGGATGACCTTGTCGCCCTTGACCTGGTCGATCACCTCGGCCTGCACGGCGGCACCTTCGATCAGGGGCGCACCGACGACCGGGCTGTCGCCACCCAGCATCAGGACATCGTTGAATTGGATTTTTTCGCCGGCGTCGGCAGCCAGTTTCTCAACGCGGAGCATGTCACCCGCCTGAACCTTGTACTGCTTGCCGCCAGTCTTGAGGACCGCGAACATGGGTCTTTCCTTTTTCTTACCGCGTCCTGTGGTCCCCTTGCGGGTGTTGCGGCCCGGTCTTTCACCGGCGCCACCGTCGGACAGCGCGCCCTTGCGGGCGTCATGAGTACGAAACCCGGCGCGCGCAATACGGGCCGGGATGCGGGCTTATGGCCCCTGCACGGACATGTGTCAACCGGATTCGGCTCTCAAATATCGCTGGCCTTCATCGCGGCAGCGAGGCGCAGCCCCAGCTCGTAGGAGATCCGCTGATAGAGCGCGTCGAAGCCATCGAACAGCGCCGCGTTCAGCGCCTGCCCGGCCGGGCTGGAAGAAAACCCGATATAGCGCTCCAGTTCGTCGGGCGCCAGCGGCTGATACGCCATCAGCAGATAGGCAAAAAGCCAGCCTTCGGTCTCCTCCCGGGTCTGCGCCTCCTCGCTCCAGACCTCATCGAGGATGGCGCCCTCGTCCAGCCCCAGCATCTCGCCCTCGGCCAGCCCGCGATAGAACTGAAAGCTTGCGCTCATGGTGCCGGCGACGTTGCGCTCGATCAGGTCGTTGACGGCGACGAAGCGGGTCACCGCCGCCAGCCGCGCATCATCGCTGTCGCGCAGCGCTTGATGGACGGCGCGGGCGGCCTCCTCCACCTCTGCTGCGCGCATCGACACCCGCGCGGCAATCTCCAGCGACAGGATTTCACGCCCCAACGGGCTGTCGAAGAACGCGAGGCAATCCTGCCGTTGCCGGGGATCGAGCTCTGTGTCCAGCGCCTGGCGGATCGCCGATGCGATCCGCTCGGCACTATAGACCCGCGCGACCTGCTGCGCCCAATGGGCACCGCCCCGACCGTCCAGCATCTGCTGATCAAGGGTCTGGCCGTGCTGCACCCCCTCCGCGTGCAGGGTCTGCGCCAGGTCATCGACCCGCAGGACCCGCGCAAGAGTGTCCACATCCGGCGCGGCCCGCAGACTGCCCGCGCAGATGATCAACAAGACAGGCAGGAAAAGCCGCAGCGGCCGCAGCAGCGCCATCGGTCAGATATCCTGCCCCGGCCGCAGCTCCGCCATGCGGGCGGCCAGAACCTCGAACCGGTTGGCCATGATCTCGTACTGCACCGCGTTCAGCAGCTCGTAGACCTCCTGCATCAGCGGCTGTTCCAGTGCCTCGGTATAGGTGGTCAGATCCGCGTTGGGGATATCGCGATAGGTATAGGCGGCACCGGCCAGCGCCGAGGCGCGGATCGCCGCGCGCATCTTGTCCTCGTTCTGCCTGAGCATTGCGCGCAACTCGTCGGCATCGGCGCGCAGCTCGATCACGCCCGCCGCGCTGGCCGCCATCAGAAAACGGAACTGGATTTCCTGCAGCGCGCGCAGGCTGGTGCCATCGGCATCGATCGCGCCGTTCATCCGCTCCAGCAGCGCGACCCGGTCGGGATCGCTGTCGCGTAGCCCGGCCAGGATCTGCTGACCTTCGGTCTGTTTCTTCGTGTCGTCCTCGATCCTGTGGGTGCGGTTCTCCGCCGCGACCAACCGCTGGCCCAGATCTGAGGCATAGAACGTCACCGCGTGATTCAGCGCCTCGTCGCTCAGCGTCGGTTCCAGGATCTCCAGCCCCATTTCGTACATCCGCTCGGTATCGAACACCTGTTTGCTGAGCCGGGTCCATTGCGAGCCGAACAGCCCGGGATCCAGCCCCAGCATCTCGGGCGCCGCCCCGGCGGAGAAGGCGATGCTCTCCAGTGCCACGTCGAATCCGGTGACCTCGAGAAAGGCCGCGATGCGGTCACGGTCCGCGGCCCGCGCCGGCTGGGCCAGAGCGCCAAGCGCGGCAAGCAGGATCAGCGCGGCGGCGAACCACGCGCGCGGCGTGATCAGGGGGCGGGAGGAACGTGTAAAGGACTGTGTCATGAGAAAAACCTAGGGGTTTTGCCGGCCCCGGCAACTGAAAATCCGGGAAAAGCGAACTCACGCCGAAAACGGCCCTTGCAACGCCTTCCGGTGTCCATTAAACGCACCCCCCACAGACCCCCGCGGAGAGGTGCCGGAGTGGTCGAACGGGGCGGTCTCGAAAACCGTTGATCCTTCACGGGATCCCAGGGTTCGAATCCCTGTCTCTCCGCCATTTTCCCCAGGGAATGGCTTGCGATACCGAAGACGCCGAGGCGGTTATCGCCCGCGTCCCGCGACATGGCACTCAGCCCACCGCGCGCCTGTTCAGCTGTCACCGGCTCACCCAGCAGTTGATCACGGAGAACCGGTCAAAGCTGCCATATCCACCGCTGACCGCGACAGGACCGCTGACCAGCCAGGCATGCGCGACAAACCCGTCATCGTCGCTCTGAGTGTCGTTTTCGATCGACACGCCGAGATGCAGCGCGCAGGGAAGTCCCGACAGCCGGCCAACCGTTAATCCGGCTATCGCCTGCGGCAAACAGTCAGCACGGAAAGGCGCGTATTTCGCGGCGATGCCTAGGGCGCGCTGCAAATCGCGTGCGCGCGCAACCTGCCGCGCATCGGTCAGCGGGCTGAAACCCGCGGCCCCCAGCGGCGCCCCGAACCCGCGCACCAGCCTGCGCATCGGGACTATCCGGATCACCAGTGTCGATAGACCGATCAACAGCCAGACCGGACCAATCAGCAGCAAGACCCGCGCCGGCAAGGACCGCGCAGTACGGACCTTGCGCCGCACAGGGTGCACATTCAACTGCCGCGCCATTACCCACGTTCCTCCGACAGGTCCGGTCTCCGGATCGCCCCGCGCTCAAGGCATATCCAGATGCCCTGTGCGTGGCAAATCCTACAATTCCATCCAAAACGTTAAGAAATCCTGCGCCGCGGCGCGACCCTCTCCCGGCATCCTCTGCTGCCCATAGAGCGGCGTCGGCGAGGAAGCGAACCTCCGCCCGGCCCCGAGACCGCGGAAAAATGGCCTTGATCAAATCGACCGCCGCCGCATACCTTTCGTCACGGATCGGGACGTCGAGAAGGCGCCGGACCGTTTGAATTCAATTCGTTGGACAGGAAATCGACAGGGACGCGGTGGCACCCGTCCAAATTTGCTCCGGAGACGGCAGAAGCCATCGGAAACTCCAGGGGCAGCCCGGCGCACGACGTTGGAGCAGGCCGCAACGCCCGCGCCCTGCGCCGGAGGTCGAAAGTCCATTCTCTTTATCGGGTAACGCATTGGTCGACATAGAAATTAACACGAAAAACGAGGCCTTCGACGGGCCACAGACCGCAGCAGCGGACAACCCGCTCGCCCCGGACCGGCTGCGCCCGGACAGTCGTGGCACCACGCTGCAGGCCACCGGCGAGCCGGTGAACGGGGCGGTTCAATGGCCGCGCCTCGAAATGCCCGGCGAGCTCACCCGCGAAAACGCACCGGGCGACGGGGCGCAATCCAGCCGGGCCTTCGCATGCTTCGAAACCAAACCACCGCGCGACGCTGCGCCGGACACGCCCGTGACGGTCCACGGTGGACACAACATGTACCGTCTTCTGATCTGATGAGTCCCCCACCGATGCACCGCTATTTCGCGCATGGGCTGATCGTCGACAGCGAGATCGTCTTGCCCGGAGCACTACCGCTCCCCGGCCGCCCGGCCGGAACCGCCCCGATCACCATCCGCACCGGCCCGGCCGACGCCCCCGAAAAGGCCCGGCATCTGGGCCCTTATTCCTACACCGCCGATTGCATCCATATCGCGGAGCCGGACGTCGCACAGGTGCTGTGCCGGACCGGCGGCGAGATCACCGTGCATCCCGCGGCAGGCAGCGACGAGATGACGATCGGCAGCCACCTGATCGCAACCGCCCTTCCGGCGCAGCTCTGGTGGCGCGGCGATGTCGTTCTACATGCCGCCGGAGTGGTCCTGCCCGGGCACGTCACCGTCACCGCGGTGGCCGGGCCGAGCGGAGCGGGAAAGTCGGAAGTGGCAGCCCAATGCCTTGCCAGCGGGGCGGAACTGGTCGGCGACGATACGCTGCGCCTGTGGCGTGGCCCCCGCGGCTGGCGCGTGGCGGGCCTCCCCGGCGGCTATTTTCACCGGAGCCCGGACGGGACGCGGCAGTTCATCGAGCTGCGCGGCCAACAGCCGGCCCCCGCCCGCCCGCTCGGCCGGATCCTGGCGCTCGCCCTGCCACGGGGCGCGGCGCCGTGCCTGTCGCCGCTGACCGGGACCGAGGCGCTGTCCACGCTCCTGGCGAACCGGCACCGGCCCCGTCTGCCGGAGCTGATGGGACTGGAGGCGAAACAGCGTTCCACCCTGACCGCCCTCTCGGCCTACCTGCCGGTCACCCGGTGGGATCGCGCCGAGGGCCAGACAGAGCTTCACCCCGAAGAGCGCAGCATGTTGTTCGGATAGCGCAGCCGGACGCCACGCACGCTGTTACGGTTGGACAGACCCGGGTCAAAGCCGTCAGGCTAGCGGATGTCGGAGAGCAATCCCGGCAGTTCCAGCCGTTGCAACGGCTCGAAGTCGCGGGTGAAATAGGAGATGCCCCTTCCCGCGACGATCCCGGAGGATTGCGCGGCCCCGCTCCGCTACCGCCGGCAGATGGCGAACAGCGCCCCGCGCGAGGATATCCCCAGCTTGTCATAGGCCCGCCTGCGATAGGTGACGACGCTGGAGGCCGCGATACCCAGATCGGCGGCGATCAGCTCGGCCTTCTTGCCCGCCAGGATCCCCTGGCAAACTGCCCGCTCGCGTTCCGACAATACCGCCAGCGCGGGCGGATCGGCCGCCCCCAGCCGGGCGGCGAAGTGCAGCAGCGCCAGCCGTCCCAGGATCGGAAACAGCGCCGCCGGCTGCGCCTGCGGCCCGTCTTCGCCCCAATAGACATTGATCGCCAGCCGCAGCCCCTCGCCCACGACCAACACCGCGGTTTTACCCGTCAGCCCCGGCCGGTCGAAGAAGCGGTCGCGATACGCCCCCGCCATATCCGCTGCGATCTCTGCGAACGGCTCCACCGCCAGCGCGCCCTCCGCCATCCCCAGCACCCGGGCATAAAGCGGATCCTGCCGATACCAGCCGTCCAGATAGGCCTCTGCCAGCCGCCCCCCCAGTGCCCGCGCGCGGAAATTGCGCGACAGCAGGCAGGCGGCATGATCTGCGTCGTAGGAAAACACCATGACCTGCGCCGCGCCCATCCCCTCTATCAGGCCGAGAAAGGGCGCAACCCATCCCTCCTGCCCCGGCTCGGCGAGGCAGGCGTCGATCCCTGACAGGATCCGGTCGGTCGCGCATGTCACAGGTTTGTCCCCCATAAAAGAGGACTTACCCCGCCCCGCCCGTTTCGTACAGTTCACCCTGAAAAACGGGAGATTTCCATGCGACCGAAGGGAAGAGGCGAGCTCGACTCGCTTTATTTCGATTATCCGCATTTCGCGCCGCCCGCGCGCGACAAGGGCACCGAGCCGCGCCGCCCCGTCGTGATCGTCGGCGCCGGCCCCGTCGGCATGACGGCCGCGCTGACGCTGGCACAATACGGCATCCGCAGCCTGCTGTTGGACCGCAAGGACACCTTCAACGACGGCAGCCGGGCAATCTGCATCTCGCGCTCCAGCTACTACATCCTGGAGCGGATCGGCGCCGTCGCCCCGTTCCTGGAAAAATCACTGGGCTGGACCAGGGGGCGCAGCTTCTATCGCGGCCGGCAGATCCTCGAATTCGACATGCCGGATTCGGAGGATGAGAAATTCCGCCCGATGTACAACCTCGAGCAACAGTATATCGAGCAATTCCTGTGGGATGCGGTCGAGGCCAGCGCGCTGATCGAAACCCGCTGGCAGAGCGAGGTGACCGGGATTGAAGACGAAGCGGGGGGCGTCAGCCTCACCGTGACCGACCCGAACGGCAGCTATACGCTGCCCGCTGCCTGGGTGCTCGCCGCTGACGGCGCCCGCAGCGCGATCCGCCAGATGCGCGGGTTGCGGCTCAAGGGCGCGAACTACGAGGGCCGCTATGTCATCGCCGATGTGCAGATGGATCACGACTATCCCACCATCCGTCGCGCCCTGTTCGATCCCGTCTGCCGCCCCGGCGGCACCGTCCTGATCCACCGCCAGCCGGACAATATCTGGCGCATCGACTATCAACTCCGCGAGGGTGAGAGTGCCGAGAAGGCCACGCGCGAGGAAAACGTCCGCGCCTCGGTCGCCGGGGTGCTGGAAGAGATCGGGCACAAGGGCGATTGGGATCTCGAATGGTGGAGCGTCTATTCCGCCAATACCCTGCTGCTCGACGACTACCGCGACGGGCGCATCTTCTTCATCGGCGACAGCGCCCATATCGTGCCGATCTTCGGCGTGCGCGGCCTCAACAACGGGATGGCCGACGGCCAGAACATCGGCTGGAAACTCGCCTGGGTGCTGAACGGGTACGCCAGCGAAGCGCTGCTCGACAGCTACACGCCGGAACGCCGCGGCGCGACGCTCGACGTTTTCGCCAATGCCACCAAGAGCACCCGCTTCATGACCCCGCCCACCCATGGCTGGCAGGTGATGCGCGATGCGGCCCTGTCGCTGGCGCTGACCCGGCCGTCGGCCGGCAGGCTCGCCAATCCGCGCCAGATGACCCCCTATACCTATGCCGACAGCCCGGCGACCACGGCCGATGGCACCGGGTTCAGCGCGGGCCCCGTGCCCGGCGCGATGATCACCGATGTGGCGCTGGAGGGTGGCTTCCTTTCCGACCGGATCGGACAAGGGTTCACCCTGCTCGCCTTCGGCGACGACGCGGCGGAGCAGGCCAGAGCGCTCCGCGATCCTGGACTTGAGGTCGTCACCCTGCCCGCAGAGGGCGCAGCGGCCGTTGCCTATGGCGCCCGCGCCGGCTCCGCCTATCTGATCCGCCCCGACCTGCACGTGGCGGGCCGCTGGCAGGCCGCTCGTGCCCCAGACATCGAGGCCGCGCTCGGCGCCCTCTCCCTGCACAAGGAGGTTTCCGCATGACCCAGGAGCAGTTGGAACAGGTTTACGAGGAGCTGGCGCAGGCCATCGACCGCGCCGGTCCCGAACAGGCCGAGGTCTATCTCGCCAAACTCGCCCTGGCGCTTGCCGAGGACCTGGGCAATGCCGATCGCGCCCTTGCGGTGATCGCCGAATGCGAAACGGGGATCGGCGCCCAAGGCTGATCTCCCGGCAGGCCGGATTCGCCCTCGCAGCCATGCGCGGCCCCCGCTATGGTGCCGCCGGCGCCCCGCTGTATCGCCCCGGGGCGCAGGACCGCCGAAGGAGCCCGCATGAGCCAGACAGCTGCCCCCCTGCCCCGCCTGGGCAATGCCGATATCGCCGAGCTGACCGATTGGCGGCACGAGCTGCACCGCCATCCGGAGTTGTCCGGGCAAGAGGCCGAGACCGCCCGCCGCGTCGAGGCCGTGCTGCGCGCCACCGGACCCGACCGCATCGTCACCGGGCTGGGCGGCCACGGGGTGGCGGCCCTCTATGAGGGGGGCGAGCCCGGGCCCCGCGTCCTGCTGCGCTGTGAACTTGACGCGCTGCCGATCGAAGAGCTGTCCGATGCCTCCCATCGCTCCACCGTGCCGGGCAAGGGGCATCTTTGCGGTCACGACGGGCATATGGCGATGCTGGCGGCCATGGCGCGGTTACTGGGCCGGACACGTCCTGCGCACGGCTCTGTCGTGCTGATGTTCCAACCGGCGGAAGAGGACGGCTCCGGCGCGGCCAAAGTGGTGGCCGATCCGGGATTTGCCGAGCTTCAGCCTGATTTTTCCTTTGCAATCCACAACATGCCCGGGATGCCGCTGGGCCATGTGGCGCTGACCGACGGCCCCTCCGCCTGCGCCTCGCGCGGCATGCGACTGCGGCTGACCGGCAAGACCGCCCATGCCTCACAGCCCGAAACCGGGCTCTCGCCGATGTCCGCACTGGCCAGTCTGATGCCCGCGCTCACCGCGCTGAGCCAGGGCTCGCCGCTGGACGACCCCGAATTCGCGCTGGCCACGGTCACCCATGCGCGGATGGGGGAGCCAGCCTTCGGCATCGCCCCGGGCGAGGCCGAGCTCTACGTGACCCTGCGCAGCCTGACCGACGACCGCATGGAGCGGCTCGTCGCGGACGCGGAAAACCTTGTACAAAACGCCGCCGAAATTGCCCAGTTGGGCGCGGAAATCGCCTACGAGGACATTTTTGTCACCACCACCAGCGATCCCGAGGCAGTCGCACTGGCGACCCGGGCGCTCGACCGGCTAGAGCTGCCCTATGGCCGTGGTCCGCTGCCGATGCGCGCGTCGGAAGACTTCGGCCAGTTCGGCGCCGGATCCTCGCTGGCCTTCCTGCTGCTCGGCGCGGGTGAAGACCGCCCCGCGCTGCACAACCCCGATTACGATTTTCCCGACGACCTGATCGCCACAGGCGCTGCGATCTTTACTGCGATTGTCGATGAGATTCTGGGCTTCGGTCGAGCTTAAGGTGCACAGACGAAGCGGGTATGAGCGACTTTGCCACGCCCTATGGGGGCATTTCGTTAAGAAGATGCCCCGGGTATGCGGACAGCGCTGCGGCCGATCTGGTCTATTGCCGATCGGTATTTTTCGAACTGTGCTGGTGTTTTGATTTGATCGTTTAGAGAGATTTAGAGTTTTTATTAGGTTTGGCGGTGACCTACTCTCCCACGTCTTGAGACGCAGTACCATTGGCGCGACAGCGCTTAACTTCCGGGTTCGGGATGGGACCGGGTGTTTCGCTTGTGCTATGACCACCAAACCGAA
>Ga0213840_1000316_pt1 | contig 83146 bp, 85 predicted proteins | sample SWPATP22_FD_160132 | JGI IMG/M metagenome (GOLD analysis project Ga0213840, IMG submission 160132) | Coastal seawater microbial communities from Marineland, Florida, United States - SWPA TP2 #2 | ecosystem: Environmental > Aquatic > Marine > Coastal | place: USA: Florida | collected 2016-08-14 | reverse complement strand
TGCCCCGTCAGACGTTTGTGAAGAGTTGCCCGCCGTAACGGTGCCACCCTGCGCAAATACAGGGCGCAGTTTTGCCAGTGCTTCCATCGATGTATCAGCCCTTGGCCCTTCATCTGTATCTACTATATATTCTTTTTCTGTACGCTTGCCTTTCTTATCAATACCTACCTCTTTTACCGTTATTGGTAATATTCCATCTTTAAAGTACCCTTCTTTAATGGCATTCAGGGCTTTCATATGAGAGTTGTAGGCAAACTCGTCCTGCTCCTCGCGGGAAACCTTAAAATCCTGTGCCACCTGCTCTGCTGTCAGTCCCATTCCCAGGTAGTAGTCACCATTATCTTTTACATACTCATAGTTAGGCATGGTGCGCCAGCCTGCTGTCGGTACCAGGCTCATACTCTCCGTTCCGCCCGCTATGATACAGTCTGCCATACCACTTTGTATTTTGGCGGTTGCAATGGCGATTGTTTCCAGTCCTGACGCGCAATAGCGGTTGACCGTTACACCCGGCGCCCACTCACCTACAGCACGATTAGCAATGATGCGCCCCACCTGCAAACCCTGCTCTGCTTCAGGCACGGCATTACCTACTATTACATCATCTACCTGTTTGGGGTCTAGTTGCGGTACCGATGCCAGCAGCCCTTTTATCACATCTACTGCCAGGTCATCGGGTCGGGTAAAACGAAATCCCCCCCTGCCTGCTTTACCTACTGCCGTGCGGTAGCCCGCTATTATATATGCTGTATTCATTACAAATTCAAAATTTAAAACTGAAAAGTCAAAAAGACTGCTCCTTTAAAGTTACAAAAAGGTAGTCATTAGTCTGTGAAGAAAAGGTGAATATTCAAAGTCAAAATTCAAAAGTTAAAATCCATAATTCTAAAACTGTATTATAATGTACGGTTATACTACTATTTGAGCGAACTCAAAACCCCATCGTAACTTTGCATTATGGACAAGAAGAAGACATTAGTATTAGGCGCATCAGAAAATCCGGCACGTTATAGCAACATAGCCATTCACAGGTTATTGTCGTACAAGCAGCCGGTAGTGGCAATAGGTAAAAGGGCTGGAAATGTAGCAGGTGTAGCTATTGGTACAGATACTCCTGAAATAGATGATATAGATACCATAACGCTCTACCTCAACCCCAACAACCAGAAACCATATTACGAGTATATCCTCTCCCTTAACCCGAAAAGGGTCATCTTCAACCCCGGTACAGAGAATGACGAACTGGAAGATATGTTGCGCGAAAAAGGCATTGAAGCCAAAGAAGCCTGTACATTAGTTATGTTAGGGACAGGGCAATATTAGGGGTAATCATGGAGTTTTATTGAATATACGTCTTCTATTAAACGTATATTACAAATGATGAAACAACCCATATCCTTACAATTATCAGTAGATAAACCTTGCTCGCAGGACTGGCATAAAATGACGCCGCAGGAACAAGGCCGGTTTTGTGACAGTTGCCAACACACTGTGATCGACTTTACAGGATTTACCGACGAGCAATTGTTCAGATTCTTCATAGAACACCGCGGGCAAAAAGTATGCGGAAAGTTCAGCAGTATGCAGCTGAACAGGCAGATCAATATACCTCCTCAACCGCATAGCAGGCTATACAAATGGATAGTTGCCGCGGGACTTGCATTGGTATTTACAGCAGCACCCGGCGACAGTGCATTCGCAAAAGCCCCGTGGGCATGTGAACTTGCCGAACATGAGCAACCGGATGATAAAAATGAGGAACACAAAAAAACTACCAACAATACATACGAGATAAAAGGCACGATACTTGACAATAGAGGGAATCCAGTCATAGGCGCCACTTTGGTATTTAAAAGAGATGACCAGGAATACGGCAGGACATACACAACTATTGACGGTTCATTTTCAACAGTCATGAAAAAGGGCAATTACCTGCTATATGCTTCATGCCCGGGCTACAATCTGCCTGATGTTATTGTAGTACGGCAGAAGAAAATAGAACAGGGAGAAAGGCTGACATTAACTTTTTATGAGCAAATAGATGTTTTAGGAATGCCAAGTTCTCATTACGGCTGGAAGTGGGACTGGAGGTATATGAAGGTGCCTTACCTTACTCCACCACAGGATTGACGACAGACACGCCTGTATAGTCAACACCAATAATATGTATCTTTTGTGGCAATTCCTGGCCTCATATATTGTACCTTGTAGCTGATGAAAGTCGCTCACTATATTATCTTCCTCCTGCTGCTTGCCTGCACCCGTGCAAGCGCACAGGATACTGCACGAATAAGTGGCACTATACTAGATAATAATAATGAACCTATCATCAATGCTGTAGTACAAGCCATACAAAACACCCTGTCCAAAGGAGGGGGTGTCACAGATTTTGACGGGCATTTCACTATTGCACCAATGGCTGAAGGAGTTTACACATTAGAGGTAAGATATGTTGGCTATAAAAATGCTATCGTAAAAAACGTCCGTACTTCCGGCGACTCTGTAGTAGTAAAAATGGAGCCTGGCCCAATTATCCATTGCTGCGGCTGTTGTTTAGAATTCCGTGTACCATTGATCGATAAGTTTGAAGGTGGCTCATCAAAAACAATAGTTGCGGAAGAGCTGGAAAAGATGGGGCATTAGCAATGGATAATACGTAGTGTAAATAGCAAACAATATGAAAGCGACACTATACATAATACTGTTTTTGCTTACTGCCTGTGCCTGGAATAAAACAACAGCGCAGGAAACCCTTGCTGACAGCATAACATTCAAAGGAGTAGTTGTAGATGATAAATTCAACGAACCGATAATAAACGCTGTTGTAACATTATCAAGTAAAGGCGAAACAATTTCCGGTGCTGTAACAGATTATAACGGCAACTTTCTTTTAAACATAAAAGGCAATATAGTTGACACATACAACCTCAGAGCTGAGTATATCGGTTATAAAGCACACAAGGTCATCTGCATAGTACCTACCGAAAAAGTTGTGAATCTTGATACGATCGTGCTTCGGCCAACAATTATTTTTTCAGAGATGCAGGTATGTATCATGCACATATGTACACCTATGTTCGATGTATTTGAAGGTGGTATATCAACATCATTCAACGCTATTGAGCTAGAACAGATGGGCCACTAAATATGGATTTTCCGTGGCAATTGCATCCTGTAATTGATGTAACTTGTAAACAATATGAAACAGCCCAAAACCATACAGATATCAATACCCCAACCTTGTACCGAGGACTGGCACAAGATGACACCGCAACAGCAATGCAAGTTTTGCGACAAGTGCCAGAAATGCGTGGTAGACTTTACAGGATTTACTGACGAGCAGTTGTACAGGTTCTTTGCTGAGCATGCAGGGCAGCAGGTTTGCGGCAGGTTCAGCAGGACACAGATCAACAGAACCATTAACCTACCACATCAGCCGCACAGCACGTTGTATAAATGGATAATGGCGGCAGGACTGGCACTGGTATTAGCAGCAGTACCCGGACCAGGTGCTTTTGCACAGGCTCCTTACACGCAGGAACAAGTAGTAAACAACGAAGACAAAGCAACAACATACCCGGGCAGCGTGGCAGGAGTTGTATACAATATAGGGCATAAAACAGCAGCAGGTGTGCAGGTCACTATATTCAACGACGATGTTAAATACAAGGATACGACTGACGAAAAAGGACAATACACCTTCAACAACATACCTCCCGGCAAGTATACTATTGAGGCTTATGTAAAGAACGGGAACAGAGGCATTGTGTACAACGTTCCGGTTGAGCATAACTACCTGGCTATAGTAATAGAACTTTCATCGGGAGAAAGAGGTGCCGCCCCAATGGTGCAGCAATACAAACCGGAGCCTGATCCTGTAATAGGCTTACCTGCTCAGGTAATGGGAGGCACAGTGATACAGACAGTAGAAGAAGATGACCTGAGCCGCTACCCCATCAGGGACATACAGGATTTTGTTCAGTTAGCGGGTGGGTTACCTGTACGGTAAGCATTTAAATAGCAATAAATGAAACAGCTAAAGTCCATACATATAAGCATTCCACAGCCTTGTACAGAGGACTGGGATAAAATGACGCCGCAGGAACAAGGCAGGTTCTGCGACAAGTGCCAGAAGTGTGTAGTGGATCTTAGCGCCTTTACCGACGAAGAACTATACAAATACTTTACAGCACATAAAGGGCAGAACGTATGCGGCAGGCTTAGGGGTACACAATTGAACAGAACCATCAACCTCCCACCACAGCCGCACAGCACTTTATATAAATGGATCATTGCGGCAGGGTTGGCCGTGGCATTTGCTGTATCACCTGGCACAAACGCTTTTGCACAAGTTCCGTATACAAATGAGCACACTCTTATTGACAGGGAAGATGAGCAACAGCCTGCAACAGACAGCACCTCCTTTATTAAAGGAATTGTTACCGATGAAAATAATGAGCCTATAATAAACGCAATTGTAACTGCAGCTCAGGATGGTAAGATAAAAGGTGGAGCTGTAACAGATTTTGATGGAAAGTTTGTGCTTAAACCACTTGCCGGCGGCAGTTATACTCTTGAGGTTAATTATATAGGCTATGAGAAGTCTATAATACGGCAAACACCCACAGGTAATTACATGAACAGGATAAAAATGATCCCTGCTGACGAAATATTTCTTGACGGAGCGGTAATGATCGACTACACCTACCCATTAATAGACCGTACAGAAGGAGGAAGCTCAAAGACCATGAGTAGTGAAGATTTAACAAATATGGGGCATTAATGAAACACGCAAAACACATACAGATAAGCATACCACAGCCTTGTACAGAGTACTGGGACAACATGACGCCAAAGCAACAGAACAGGTACTGTGAAAGCTGCCGGAAATGTGTGGTGGATTTTACGGAGTTTACAGACGAGCAGCTGTATAAGTTTTTTGAAGAGCATAAAGGCCAAAAAGTTTGCGGTAGATTGAGCTATACGCAACTGAACAGAACCATCAATCTCCCACCCCAACCGCATAGCACTTTATATAAATGGATCATTGCTGCGGGTATAGCACTGGTTTTAATTGCAACTCCGGAGGCCTCAACATTTGCGAGAGCTCCACTCTGTATTGAATACCGGGCGGAATTAGGTTGTAATCCCGCACCCCATGGAGAAAATGATGCAATAGTTATATCAGGTAAAGTCATTGACGAGCAAAAGGAACCAGTTCATGCAGCCGGTGTGACTTTATATCGTAACGGAAATGAAGTGGTAGGAGGAGTTGTTACTGATACTGATGGTCATTTTTCGTTTACAGTACATGGCAGGGCCGATTACAGCATCTCAGTCAGGTATATAGGTTATAATGAAGCAACCATGAAATTTAACAGTAAGCAGCTAAACACGAGTAATGATGTAATTGTAAAACTTCATCCGGGACTGGTACTGGGAGAACTAGTAATAATTGAATATTGCCCTCCGATCATTGACAAATACGAACATGGCAGCTCTAAAACAATTTATTCAGACGAGCTAAAGCAAATGGGACACTAACACTACTAACTATAAGTATGCCCCATCCATAAAGCTCCACCTATGCTGTCCCTGCTGGCGCCGGTTACACTGCCCAGTGTATTGGTCTCTTCCCTGAAGCGCAGCACACCTATCAATGCCATTACAATGGCCTCTTTATAGTTAACAGTATTTTTATCGGGGATAACAAGGTCTGTATTGAGCTCTTCAAGTTGTTCTCTCAATCGCTCCATAAGGAATGTGTTCAGCGCTCCCCCACCTGTTGCCAGCAATGCAGGGCGTTCCTTAGCTGACGGGTATTTTTTTACCGCTTCAGTTATCTTATCGGCTATATGCTGCACGGCTGTACGCATCAGGTCATTCAGCTCGTTCTTGCTTTCCAGCAATATGGGGAATACCAGGTGTTTGGCCTGCTCATTACTTAGCGACTTTGGAGGCTCCTGCTGATAATAAGATTCATCATTCAGATCAGCCAGTATATCCATCTGTAGCTTGCCTGCTTTAGCCATAGCTCCGTCAGTATCCATTTCCTTGCCTGCCATCTCTGCCAGCCCATTCAGTACCTGGTTGGCGGGGCAAACATCAAAAGCAAGTGTAGCGTCATTGTGCGGTACGGTTATGTTTGCAATCCCACCAATATTCAGCCAGTAGTCATACTGCCCGAACAGCAGTTTATCGCCTATCGGTACAATAGGCGCTCCCTGCCCACCAAGCGCTACATCCATATTACGCAGATCGCTCACTACGGGCAAACCTGTTACAGCTGCAATAGTAGCACCATCCCCTATCTGTCCGCTGGTATGGTTATGCGGTTCGTGCATTACAGTATGCCCGTGCGATGCTATAAGATGTACCTGGTGCTCAATACCATTCTTTTCAATAAAACTGTTCACAGCCTCGCCCAGGAACCTGCCGTATGCTGTATGAAACTTCAGGTAGTCGTTCACGCTCAGTTGCTGAACATTTTTCAGCTGCTCTACCATCTCTGCGCTGTAAGGCGCACAATCAGCATGCACTATTTCATAATTCCACTGCCCGCGGGTCTCGTTCAGGTGCACATATGCAATATCCAATCCATCCAGCGAACTGCCGCTCATCAAACCAATAACCTTATAAACCATGGCGCGAAATTAAACAAATGCCTCTTAACTTTACCTCATTATGTACGCACCTAAAAGATATCAGGAAACAGAAAGGGACAATATCATTGAGTTCATGGAAGCTCATCCGTTTGCCACACTCATCAGCCAGGCTGAGGGCAAGAGCTATGCAACACAAATACCTGTAATACTTGAAGAGCGTGAAGGAGTACTGTACCTGCAAGGTCATGTTTCAGTACATACAGACCATTACCCGGCGCTTGAGCAAAATAATGATGTATTACTGCTGTTTACCGGTGCGCATTGCTATGTTAGTGCCAGCTGGTATGCCGAGCGTGGGCAGGCTTCTACATGGAACTATATGACCGTACAGGCAAGAGGGACTTTACGAATGTTTGATTATGACGGGTCACTCGAACTACTAAAAACACTCACACACCATTATGAAGACGGGCAGGTTGCACCTGAACTGGTAGAAAATATGCCTGAAGACTATGTAACAGCCAATGTAAAAGCCATCAGGGGATTTGAAATAGCAGTAAGCTCATTGGATGCAACATTCAAACTCAGCCAGAACAAAACTGATGAGAGTTACATAAATGCAGTAAAGCACCTGATGGAAACTGATGATATAGACAGTATATCTATTGCGGGCGAAATGATACGGCGCAGGCCACATTTATTTGAATAAAAAACGCCATACCTGCACATCGTATGCAGATATAGCGTTATAATAACTACTACCAGGCAGATCACATTAATTCTCCCTGATCATCCAAATAACTTTATGGCTAACGCCCCCAGTTACATTACCACCATTTACAGATAATATCCTGTACCCTTCTTGTTCATACTTTCTTACCAGGCTGATGGTAGAGTTTAAATCATGGTCTCCATTGACATTTTTCTTATCGAATTTTACAACCTCATAATCTTCGCCGTTTTTGCTAACAAATACTTTTGAGTTGTCACGGTCGGGTACTAAAGTAATATGGTCATTTGCCTTACCGGTAGTTTTAGGCGTAAAAGCCATTAATAGCGCTGAGGATACGAGTAGCAATGATAAGGCTACGATGGTTAATTTTTTCATAAATGAAATTTTGTGTTTAAGAATGTAAGAAACAAATGTAACGAATATCACTACGTTGATATACAGTATATAATGTATAGATGTGATAAAATCATTTCAATATAAAATAAAAAAAGCCGCTCCTTTGGGGAGCAGCTTTCCAGATTGCTTACTAAATATATTTAGGCAGGCTGCTTCTGCAGCACCTCAGCCATAGTTTTTCCTATATCAGCAGGGCTGTCTACAACATGGATACCACACGCACGCATGATCTTCATTTTAGCAGCTGCTGTATCATCAGCGCCACCAACTATTGCACCAGCGTGACCCATACGACGGCCCGGAGGCGCTGTTTGTCCTGCTATGAAACCAACTACAGGCTTTCTCATATTGTCTTTCAACCAGTTAGCAGCATCAGCTTCCATGCTACCACCAATCTCACCGATCATGATGATACCATCAGTCTCAGGGTCATTCATCAACAGCTCGACAGCCTCTTTGGTTGTTGTACCAATAATAGGGTCACCACCAATACCGATGGCGGTAGAGATACCCATACCTGCTTTAACAGCCTGATCTGCAGCCTCATAAGTCAGTGTACCTGACTTGGAAACGACACCGATACGGCCTTTCTTGAATACGAAACCCGGCATAATACCCACTTTCGCCTCATCTGCAGTAATAACACCAGGGCAGTTAGGGCCTATCAGGCGGCAGTCTTTATCATTGATGTAGGCTTTGGCCTTTACCATATCCTGTACAGGAATACCTTCAGTGATACAGATAATTACTTTAATACCCGCGTCAGCAGCTTCCATAATAGCATCTGATGCAAATGCAGGTGGAACAAATATGATAGAAACATCAGCACCCGTCTGCTGTACAGCATCCTGTACCGTGTTAAATACAGGCCTGTCCAGGTGTGTAGTACCACCTTTGCCCGGAGTAACACCACCAACTACGTTGGTACCGTATTCAATCATCTGCCCGGCATGGAAAGTGCCCTCTCCACCCGTAAAGCCTTGTACTATTACTTTTGAGTCTTTATTTACCAATACAGCCATGAGCTAATAAAATATCTTGATGTAAAATTATTTGACGTCGCAAAATTAACCTAAATACCGCCAAAACCAAACGTAAAAATCAACAGAAAACACATTAGAATAAAAAAAGTTTCAGGTTTTACCAACCTTTTCTGCAATACGCTCGTCTTATGTGCAAGAAGATACGAAACAATACAAAAACTCACCTACCTCACCTGATGATATTTAAGTATGTAATGGGTAATCAATTCTAGATTATGAAAGTCGGTTTCTACCGACTTTCTTCTTTTATAGCAATATTTCGCACCACATTGTTTACTGGGCTTCAATCACTTAGTAAATATTTTTCAATAACATACTAACATTCCCTCAACAGTCTTCGTCAGTAACAATAAGCAGTATACCTGCATATTCTTCATCATTTAAAACTGTTTTCTTATGAAAAAAATCTACTCTTCGTTATTAGCAGTACTTGCGCTGGTGTTATATTCCAGCAATACAAGTGCCCAGACAATTACAGGTGTACAGATAATTGACTCCTGCGCCGGAGTACAAACCATTACTACCATCAGTTCGGCAGGGGCTAACCTGTCATTGATAACTTACTGGGGCGATGGCACGTCAAATAATTTAAACCTGCAAACACAACAAACAACAGCCTGGCAGGGGCACCAGTATTCAAGTGCGGGAACTTATTCCATAAAAACGGTTTTACTTAATAACGGAAACCGTATAGATTCAACAGTCAGCTCATACTCAAATTACTGTAGCTACATATACATACGGTCATATATGGACAATAACAATAACTGTGTACGCAACACAGGCGATCCATATTTCGGCTCTCCTATCGAACTGGAGGTAGACTCTGCCGGTGTTATCGTAGACACAATTACTCTTTATGGAGTATATTACTATAAGGTAAAGTCAGGAACAGTATATAAATTTAAAGCAATAACTACTCCCATCGGCACGTCATCTACATGTCCTGCAAACGGCACTATTACGGTAACAGCTCCCGGCACAGGCAACTTTGTTAACATTGAGTTTGGGTTCCAGTGCGGTACTACCTCTCAGTTTGACCTGGGTGTAGCTTTGACCGGACAGTTCAGACCCGTAAGTACCAGCAGGTTGATCATACATGCATACAATAATGCATGCGGATCAAAAAGCGGAGTAGTAACTGTTAACCTGGACACCAGGTATACCTACAAAAGTGCAAGCCCGGCACCTGCAAGCGTATCAGGTAATACTATAACCTGGAATGTGAGCAACCTGTCTCTTACGAATAAACAAACTATTTACCTGTACGCTGATACAGCAACAACAGTATCTATAAACGATACTATCTGTAATACGGTTACAATAACGCCCACTTCCGGCGATGTAAACACAGCTAACAACACGTTATACCAATGTGACGAAGTTCGTGCATCGTGGGATCCGAACGATAAAGCAGTATACCCTGCCGGAGATATTATGCCGGGCACGAAACTTACCTATACCATCAACTTTGAGAATCTGGGTAACGATACCGCATTCAATATTTCGATAATGGATACATTATCAAATAATCTTGACCTGTCAACATTCAAAGTATTGGTGAGCTCGCATGACGTATCGACAGCATTTCTAGATGGTCCAGGCGGGCAAAAAGTAGTTCGTTTCGACTTTGCTAACATACTGCTGGCAGACAAAACAGCTCCTGACTACAACAAAGGTTTTGTACAATTCAGCATCAATGCGAAAGCCGGGCTGACACCTCTAACACAGATCAACAACAGGGCAGGTATATTCTTTGACATCAACCCTGTGGTGCTGACCAACTATGCAGAGAATAGAATAGCGCCTGTTGGCATCAGCAGTATCAATATTGATTCTAAAGTAACTATATACCCCAACCCTGTTACAGATGTACTGACCATAAAGACCGAACAAGGTGCATTTGAATCACTAACAATGATGAACAGTATGGGACAGGTTGTTGCTAACCAACAGGTAACAAGCAGCACTACATACATTAACACAGCGCAGCTACCTGCAGGATTATATTATATACAACTGAAAGGTATAAACGGTACTACAACACAAAAAATAGAAAAACTATAGGCCCTGAAAAATGGTGATAAAAATAAAACCCGGCTATATGCCGGTTTTTTGTTTCTATTGTTGCTTTTCAGCCTCTCTTCGGCTGGCTTCTTTGGCTTTGCGTAGGAAGTCAGAGGCAAAAATGAAGTTATTCAGGTCTTCGTTATCACTGAATACAATATCTCTGCTGGTGCCTTCCCACTTCTTGAGCCCTTTGTGCAGGTAAATAATGTTATCACCACTACCCATTACGGAGTTCATATCGTGGGTATTGATAACAGTAGTGATATTATATTCAAGTGTTATATCCCTGATCAGCTCATCAATTACAATGGAAGTCTGCGGATCTAATCCTGAGTTTGGTTCGTCACAGAAAAGATATTTAGGGTTCATTACAATAGCGCGTGCCAATGCAACCCTCTTCTGCATACCACCACTTATTTCAGAAGGATACTTGTTGTTCACCCCTTCCAGGTTCACCCTTTTCAACACTTCATTTACCCTATCCAGCTTTTCAGCTTTGGTTTTCCTGGTCAGCATGTCCAGCGGGAACCTGATATTCTGCGCAACAGTGCGGCTGTCAAATAATGCACCACCCTGGAAGAGCATACCTACCTGCTGACGAAGCTCCTTCAGCTGTTGCTCATCCATATTCAACAGGTTTTTACCCTCATACAACACTTCGCCTGAGTCAGGCTTGATAAGCCCTATCATGCATTTGATAAAAACGGTTTTACCGCTACCACTGGTACCTATGATCAGGTTGGTTTTACCGGGATGCATTTTAGCGGAAACGCCTTTCAGCACTTCCTTATCATCAAAACTCTTACATATATTCTTTACTTCGATCATTCCGGCAGGGAGATATGTACCAAAAATAGACTTGTGGCGTGTAAATGACAAATAATACGCTAAATATCCTCATTGAGGTCATTTAAACCTTTGTGCTATTCTATCTACGATAGAATAATACGAGCGGCGTGGTAAGGATGGCAGTAACCTTTTTATTAATTTATTAACTGTACCGGGAATACATATCACTTCCCCTTTCATGAGTGCTCTAAGCGAATGTTCAACTACCTTGTCAGGCTCCATCCATAAGTTAAGTCCCCGTGCATCAACAGTATGTGCTACCTGTGAATTATTGTGAAAACCCGTATGCACCAGGCCCGGACAAAGACTTTGAACTTTAATACCATACTTATGCACCTCCATATATATTGACTCCATAAATGAGTTCAGAAAAACCTTGGATGAAGAATAGATACTGCTACCCGGAGCCGGCACGAACGCACTCAGTGACGATACAGCTATTATATTACCCGACTTTCTCCTGATCATTCCCGGAAGGGCAGCATGTACCAATTGAACAGTTGCGTTTACAGAAACACTTATCATCTTCATCACATCACTCACTTGCTCATGCTCAAACCGGCTTCGTTCACCATAACCGGCATTACTCACAAGCATATCGATATTATCCAATGCAGCAACCCTGTCTGTAAGCACTTCTATACCCTGCTCACTTGAAAGGTCTGTAATGACCAACTCAACACCTACTCCATATGTTGCCGTAATATCATCTGCCAGGTTGCGCAGCTCTTGTTCTTTTCTGCCTGATAAGACCAGGTCGTATTTCTGTGCGGCGAGTTGCTTGGCAAACGAACTCCCTATACCACCAGACGCACCTGTAACCAATGCTATCTTATTAGGTGAGGCAGTATTCTGTTTCATACTGTTATGACAACTGATACGAATGTTACCCCTACCTGCAATAAATTACTTCCTGAACTTCTCCGCGGCTTTATCCGCTAAAGCATAATATAACCTGCGGGGTATAGCGGGCGACAGGTTTTTTATAGCCTGGTTGATACAGCCCGGCACACAAATAACCTCCTTTTTCCTTAAACCCTCAAGTGAAGACATTACTACTTCGTCGGCATCCATCCACAGATCAATACCTTTTATGTCTATCGAACGTTCTACTTCAGTCCCATCATGGAAACCCGTATTCGTAAGTCCCGGGCATAAGCTCTGCACCTTGATACCAAACTCCTCAACTTCCATATGTATCGACTCCATAAATGCATTAAGGAAAGCTTTGGTAGATGCATATATACTACTGCCCGGGGCGGGTATAAATGCTGCTAAAGAAGATACCGTTATTATACTTCCGTTACGCTGCCTGATCATAAGCGGTAATACGGCATGCACCAGTTCAACAGTAGCACTTACATGTACACTGATCATTTTGCGCACGTCCGAAATATCCTCCTCATAGAACAATGATTTTTCTCCAAACCCAGCACAGTTCACTAACATATCAACCTGCTCCAAGCCTGCCAACCTATCTGCCAGCTTGTATATATCTTCAGCTACAGCCAGGTTGGCCAATATAGTTGTTACCTCTGTATGATATTGTTTCCTTAATTCCTCTGCGGTTTGTTCCAGCAAGTCCTGCTCGTATGCAGAGATTATCAGTTGGTAGCCTTGCGCAGCCAGGTGACATGCAAACGATCTGCCAATGCCGCCTGTTACACCTGTAATGAACGCTACTTTTTTATCCTGTGTCATAACATGTAGGTATGATGCATACCAAAGATAAACCTACTTACGCAAAAGCAACGTTACTACTCCGTATAATGCCGTTAACATAGATATGTACGTTTATAAATATTGACCTGGTTATTGTTTTCTCTTACTGTATAATGACAGCTTATGAGGCCAATACCCCTATGCGGCTGATATTTTTTCATCAGGCATAATCATTCATATCATTATCATTGCCCTTATTACGGATATCTATCCCTCCTTCGAATATTGATTTCATATTGCACCTGTAAAAGGTCCAGCCTGAAGAACATCCAACATGATAATTCTGTTTGCCGTTTTCATCAGTAGGAATATTGGTTTGTGTGATCGTCATTTCAGTAACACCATCGCCAAGATCATTTAGATCAACGGACACGATACCCGCCTCACCAAAAACAAATTTCAGGTGATCTTTGCTGTTAGCCTCCAGTATTTCACCCCGCTCCACCACGCTATCAGGATACCCGTGCCAATGCCAGCGATAGGTATCTCCTACGGTAATGAACTCATCATCACCTAAAACAGTACCGTCAGAATGTGAGAACTCACCTGTACGTAAAAACCAGCTTTCAATACCTTTTCGTGTAGCCCAGCCTTTATACAGATCAGCTACTGGTGCCTTTATCTTGATCTTCTGCGAAAATTGACTCCAATCGAAACTCATGAGATATGTTTTACTCTAAATTAAGATTATTAAACATATACTCACTGCCTGTTAGGATTTGTTAGCAATTGAAACAAAAATGGGTTTTGTTGAAATAACAAAACCCATTCAAAAACTTACAATAACCACTTACACCTGGAACACTCCTGACTTGAATTCTTTAATATCAGGATTATGGTTAGCGGCTGCGATACCCTCGCTGATCACCTTACGTGTATCTATAGGGTCAATGATATCATCAACCCAAAGGCGTGCCGCTGCGTAATATGCGGATGTCTGCGAATCGTATTTATCTGTAATTTCTTTCAGCAGTTGTTGTTCCTTTTCTGGATCTATCTCCTCACCTTTTGCTTTCAGGCTGGCTACCTGTATCTGCAATAAAACTTTCGCAGCCTGCGCTCCGCCCATTACGGCTATTTTAGCATTTGGCCATGCGTATATAAAACGCGGATCGTATGCTTTACCACACATTGCGTAGTTTCCGGCTCCGTATGAGTTACCTATTACGATGGTAATTTTCGGCACTACTGAGTTACTTACCGCATTCACCAGCTTGGCACCATCTTTAATAATACCTGCATGTTCGCTGCGGCTGCCTACCATAAAGCCCGTTACATCCTGCAAAAACACCAATGGTATTTTCTTTTGATTGCAGTTCTGAATAAAACGTGCAGCCTTATCAGCGCTATCATTGTATATCACACCACCTATCTGTATCTCACCTTTTGTGCTCTTGATAACTGTACGCTGGTTAGCTACTATACCAACAGCCCAGCCATCGATACGGGCGTAGCCACACACGATGGTCCTGCCGTAGTCTTTCTTAAACTGGTCGAATTCTGAGTTATCTACTATCCTTTCTATTACCTCAACTACATCATACTGCTTACTGTTATCCGTAGACACAAAACCATATATCTCTTTTGGATCTTTTTTAGGCGCAACAGGCTTTACCCTGTCAAAACCAGCTTTAGGCTGTTCTCCCAGTTTGTCAATAATACGTTTCACCTGGTCGAGGCATTCCTGCTCGGTATCAAACTTATAGTCAGCAATACCACTTATTTCCGTATGTGTTTTAGCACCTCCTAGTGTTTGCAGGTCTATATCTTCACCAATAGCTGCTTTCACTAAATATGGCCCGGCAAGGAAAATTGAACCGTTACCCTCTACCATCAGTGTTTCGTCGCTCATAATTGGCAGGTAAGCGCCACCCGCAACACAACTGCCCATTACGGCTGCTATTTGGGTAATACCCATAGCACTCATCTGTGCGTTATTGCGGAATATACGTCCGAAGTGCTCTTTATCAGGGAATATCTCATCCTGCATCGGCAGGTACACGCCCGCACTATCCACTATATATACCACAGGCAGATGATTCTCCATAGCTATCTCCTGCAGGCGAAGGTTTTTCTTACCTGTTATCGGGAACCATGCACCGGCTTTTACGGTATTATCATTCGCAACTATGATGCACTGGCGGCCTTTTACATAACCAATACCCGCTACTGTACCACCGGAGGGACATCCACCATGCTCTTCGTACATATCCCAGCCTGTAAACGAACCGATCTCTGTAAACGTGCTCCCTTTGTCTATAAGATACTGTATGCGCTCACGGGGTGCCATCTTGCCACGGGCCTTGTTCTTTTCCATTGCCTTCTTACCACCGCCAAGGCTTACCTGCGCGTGGCGCTGCTTCATCTGGCTGACCAGCAGCTTCATTTCGTCTTCGTTCTTATTAAATTCCAGGTTCATGTTGTTATATTAAACAGCGGCAAAGATAATAGTATAATACTAAGAGGGGAAAAACAGCATCAAATAAGCGAAAGGGATATATTTTATTTATCCGCGCCGTATATCTCTACCCCGTGCTCGCCTGTAGATTTTTGCCAGGCCCTGTTCATGCCTTTTGTATTGAACTGTATAGATATGTTGCCGCTTTTATCTACGGCAATAATGCCGCCGGTAGCACCCATATTTTCCAGTTTGTCATGTATCATCAATGTAGCAGCTTCATCTACAGGAGTATTCACCAGTTCTACCCTGTCGCATATAGCCTTAGCCATACCTAACCTGATAAAATACTCACCCCATCCTGTGCAACTAACAGCACAACTGTTATTATCAGCATAAGTTCCTGCGCCAATTATGGGGCTATCTCCTATTCTGTTATATTTTTTTCCGCTCATACCTCCGGTACTGGTTCCTGCTGCCAGGTTACCATTCATATCCAGTGCTACCGCTCCTACCGTTCCGTATTTATCATCTACATTACCCGGCTGACCAAGCATTGACTTCTTGCCTTTATTTTCTCTTGCCTGTTTCAGCTTTCTTCTTGTTTTCTCAGTACCGAAATATGAAGGATCAACAATTTCGCAACCTGCACTTTTTGCGAATTGCTCCGCCCCCTTGCCTCCCAGCATTACATGAGCACTTTTATCCATTACAGCCCTTGCTGCCGTTATAGGATTCTTAACCGTAGTTACACCAGCCACTGCACCGGCATTCAGGTCACTTCCATTCATTATTGAAGCATCCAGTTCGTTCATGCCATTGTCAGCAAAAACCGCTCCTCTGCCTGCATTAAATAATGAATCATCTTCCATTACCTGTATGGCCGCCTGTACTGCATCTATTGCATGTCCGTTGTTTTTTAGTATTTGTACTCCTGCCTGTAGTGCTTTCTCAAGGCTATTCTTGTATTCCTGTTCTTTTGCTTCGCTTATCTGTCCTCTTTGCAAACTACCGGCACCTCCATGTATCACCAAAACATAGGTTTGTGCATGAGTATAAATGCCTGAGATCAACAGCAGAAACGAAAAAATTACTTTCATGTGACTATAATAAATTAAATATCCAAAAAATCACAATTAATTTGGTAATTGTATGTATAAATAAGGAAATTTGAGAAGGATTCATTCAAATAGTTCGTCTATTAAACTATGTGATGTGTAGCAGATATGTGACCATAGTATCCATTATCCTCTTATTGCTGAACAGTTATTCGGCAAAGGCAACACATATATACGGCGGAGAATTATTATACACGCATATTACAGGCGACACTTACAGGATAACATTAACGCTTTACGGAGACTGTAGCGGAGACAGTTACCCCGCACTGGCCAATGCAAGTCCAAGCATCAACATCTTTAACGGTGCTGTTGCGGTTGACACCATATACCTGAGTGAAGATACGCTGCTGCGAAAAGAAGTTTCGCCTGTTTGCCCTGATGATGTAAACAAGACTTCATGTAAAAGTGCCACAGGAGTACTACCCGGTGTAACAAGGTTAATTTACTATAACACGGTTACATTACCTCCATCTGCAAACTGGCTGTTGGCGTTCAGCGGGCAAATGAACAAGAACAATACAAGGGCGGGAAGAAGCGGCAGTATCACAAATATATCCTTTACAGCTTCGGGTAGTATCATGTACCTGGAAGCGACACTGAACAACCTGAACGGCCCCAACTCTTCGCCTCAATACACTTCAATACCAACACCGTTTTTCTGTATCAACAAATCACAGCAATACAACCAGGGAGCAGTAGACGGCGATAACGACTCTCTTGGCTTTTCACTCATACCTGCATTGGTCAACAACAGCACGCAGGTATCATATGTATCTGTATTTACAGGCGCCACACCACTCGCCACTATTCAAGGCACGTTCAACTTCAATGTACATTCAGGGCAAATGGCCTTTGTACCGGACCAGCTGCAACGATCGCTGGTTGTGAATAAAGTAGAAGAATATAAGAACGGTGTAATGGTAGGCAGCAGTATGCGCGAAATGACGTTCATTGTTATTGATTATTGCCACAACACGCCTCCCAAAGGCGATATTGATCCCGCCACACTTGTAGGTGGTGGAGTAATAGATAATGTTGTAAATGTATGTGTGAATACCCCTGACCTTACCTTCAAAATACCCGCTAATGACATTGACACCGACGACATAACCATAACACTGAACAACATCCCTAATGGCGCTACAGCTACTATTACAGCTAACAATAGCCACACGCCCGTTGTCAACTTTTCATGGAATACACAAAATGTACCTGTTGGTACCTACAACATGTATATTACATATACAGATAATGCCTGTCCGCTGTATGGCAGCCAGACAATGGCGTATACCATAAGGGTAGTAAACCCCATTACTATAGCACATGAGGTTATTCAACCCACTAACTGTATTTTCCGGGAGCATGCACGCTTCACTATAAAAGAGGGAATATTACCCAGGCAGATTACAATAAGGAACAACAGTGGTGATATCATCAGCACTTTCACTGATCTAACAGGAGAAATAATCGACAGCTTCCAGGCAGGTAACTATACTATTCAGGCCGAATCAGAAGCGCTGAAATGCAAGACATCTTACCGCTTTACTGTAAAAGACTCCGGCACATACCCCATCCCCCCGGTAGCGAAAAACCTTGACCCATGTATCAACGATGAAGTGAAGGAACTGGAAGTAATACCGGTGAACGGATCAGCAATAATCAAATGGTACACAGAAGAAGGCGCGCACTTACCCTCCGCACCCACATACGAAACAAAAATGGCCAGGGCTTACAGGTGGCTGGTCAGCCAGCAGGTAGGAATATGTGAATCTGCCACGGGAGAAGTATCCGTGACGGTTCATGACTTCCCTGTTATCAAGGTACAAAACACACCTCAACGTATATGCTCAGGCGACGAAGTAATATTAACAGCAAGCGGAGGCGTTAAGTATGAATGGACTCCCGGTGAATCTGTTGAGTATTCGGAACAAGCAGCATTTACACATGTAAAGCAACCTACAACTTACTATGTGAAAGGCTATGACGAATTTGGATGCGTGAATATTGACTCTGTAACATACGACGATATAGAACAATGCTGTACATTCTCCTACCCTGACGCATTTACACCTAACAATGATGGCATAAATGATAGCTGGAGACCTGTAATATATGGCAATGTAGAGCATTACAGGCTATCTGTATACAACAGGTGGGGACAACGGGTTTTCACCACAACCGATCCTGCAGAAAAATGGAAAGGAACTTTTGGAGGGAAAGACCTGGGAATGGACACATACCATTTTTCGCTGAGGGCAACCTGCGTGACAGGGCCTATAGAAGTCACTAAAGGGTCGTTTATACTTATCAGGTAACAGCTTATTTATTTGAAATATAATATCAACACAAAATAAACCATGTTATGATTCGTTAACTTTAGTACACCATAACTATTCTACGGAAAACAATGAAGATCACCTGCACACTACTATCCATTTCATTGCTGCTGATACATTTTGCAGCCCGCGCCGATCATATACTCGGCGGTCAATTGTCATATACTCATATTACAGCTAACACCTACAAGATCACTTTAACTATGTATGGTGATTGCGCAGGCGGTACTTTCTATCATTTAAAGAACGCACATCCCGAAGTAAACATTCTGAATAAAGAAGGAGGACTGTTTACACTCATATTGCAGGAAGACGGAGCCAACAGAAAAGAAGTTTCAGACGTTTGCCCTTCTGAAATTAACAATACCACCTGTAGGAATCCGCAGGGCACAGTACCGGGTGTAACACGTTTCTCTTATTCAGCTACTGCACAACTTCCGCCATCAGCAACATGGCGCATACTGTTCGCCGGGCACATGGACAACAGCGGTAAATCCCAGACTGGGCTTTCCATGCAAATATCAAATATAAAGTATGACAGAACCTACGGCTTTCACCTGTACCTCGAAGCGACATTAAACAACCTTGATGGTCCCAACTCAACACCATCCTATACATACGAACCTACACCTTTCTACTGTATCAACCAGCCACACCAATACAACCAGGGAGTATCTGATGCGGACAACGACGTATTGCGTTTCAGGCTTTTGGAACCACTGACGCTCAATGGCACAATGGTGGAATATATAGCACCAAATTCAGCTACACATCCATTTTCCACACAACCGGGAGCATTTTTTTATGATTCAACAAACGGGCAATTCTCGTTTACACCGTCGAAAACCGAAGTTGCACTGGTAGTTAATAAAATACTGGAGTACCGCAACGGGGTAATGGTAGGCAGCAGCATGAGAGGCATGACCTTTTTTATCAGGAACAATTGCAACAACAGTTCACCCTATGGCAATATAGATGCTTCAACCGTTGTGGGTGGACTGCTTCATAACAATAGTGTTAACCTTTGTGACGGCGAACATAAAGTGGCATTCAGCATTCCGGTAACAGATAACAACAATGACAATATACAGGTATCGCTCAGTAATGTTCCTGCAGGTGCTACTACATCCATTAATGGTAATGGAACAAAATCACCTGTAATAGATTTCAATTGGGATATGACGAATGTACCGCCGGGCAACTATACATTTTTCGCTAACTATAATGATGGCGTGTGTCCCGTACCCGGCAACCAGGTAATGGCTTATTCTGTAAATGTAGTAGAACCATTCAGCATATTCCATGAAGTAATGGAGCCTACCAACTGTATAAAGAACCAAACTGTAAGATTCCATCTTGACGGAGGAGCTTTACCAAGAGTATTGGTAGTAAAGAATATGGTTGGAGATACTGTTGGCAGGTATACAGATGTAACCGGCAGCGTTGACGCAGATTTCAGAACAGGACAATACAAAGCGCATCTGTATGCTTCAGACCTTCCCTGTAGCTCTGATTATAATTTTGAAGTAACAGACTATGGTACTTATCCCTATCCACCGGAGTTTGAAGATATCCATCATTGTCTGAACGAACCCGCTGCTCTAGTTGTTGCTACACCTGCACCCGGTGGCAAAGTGCAATGGTATGATATGCAACAGAACAAACTATCAAATGCTCCCGCTTATACCACAGACAGCATCAGGAACTTTCAGTGGCTGGTAAACCAGAAAGTAAAAACCTGCGAATCGGTATATGATACATTCGACGTATCAATACATGAATACCCTGATATACAAATACAGAATGAAGGTGGACATGTATGCGTAGGCGATGGCATGTACCTCACTGCAACTGGCGGGGTACGCTACGAATGGCAACCGGAGAGCGAGATAGTTTACTACGATAACCAACCTTATACTTACATCTACAAACCAACAACATTTGTTGTAAAAGGTTATAGCGAGTACGATTGTGCTAAGAGCGACACAGTTATTTACGATGACATAGAACAATGTTGCCTGTTCTCTTACCCCAATGCCTTTACGCCCGACGGAAACGGAACCAACGACGGATGGCACCCGATAACCTATGGCAATGTCGACTTTTACCTGCTCTCTGTATACAACCGCTGGGGGCAGCGCATATACACTTCATCAGATCCGAAAGAGAAATGGGACGGTACTTTCCTGGGTAAAAAGTGCGATGTTGGCAGCTATCACTACTACCTGCGTGCCAAATGCATTACAGGGCATGAAGAAAAAGCACGTGGATCATTCGTACTGCTGAGATAATCCCCTACTCCCACTTGAACACTTTACCTGCAACAGCATATAATACAATGCCCCACACAAGCAATACGATCATATCAACCCTGATATCCCACAGGCTGGCGTTATCAAATGCTACTTTTCTGAGCGCATCGTTGAGGTAGGTCAACGGCAGTATCCTGCAAAATGGTTGCAACCACCACGGGAATACATCTATCGGAAAAAAGGTACCTGCCAGCAAAAACTGTGGCAGTGTCACCATGTTTGACAAAGGAGGTATAGTAGACTGGCTTTTTGCGATACCGCTGATTATAAACCCAAAACCCATAAACACCAGGATCCCCATAGCGCATAGCACGATCATTTCCAGAAACGTGATGAAGCCATTCACCAACGTATAATCAAAAAAGAAATACCCGGCTGTAATTATAACGACAGCACCCAACAACTGAAAAACCATACGCGCAAGACCTTCGCTCAATACGATCACTTCGCGCCTAACGGGAGTTGAGAAAAAACGCTTCAATACTAAAGTCTCTCTCAGACTAAGGAAAATAAATGCTGTGCCGAACACACTACCCGCTAATAACGAAAACCCCAATTGCCCGGGAAGTATAAAGTCAATACTCTTAAACTCCCTGATAGAAGCTACTTCTACATTAATTTCAGCCAGCGCATCGGTACGTTCTTTTATCGCAGGGTCGGAATTCTGCAACGTTGTTTTGATAAGCGCCTGCAGTTGTTGCAGCTTATCCATTTGTGAAGTAGCGGAATTCAACAGTACGTTATAACGTGGAATAACCCCTTCAGGGTTTTCCTTCACCGTGATCATAGCCGATATATCACCTTCACTCAATAACTTATTCGCCTGTACGGTATCATCTATATCAACCCACTTTAAGGCACTATTCGTTTTTAAAGCGCTATACAAAGCATTAGAGGTATCACTGCCAGGAGCCGATGCCACACCGATTGAAAACATCTTACCACTACCAAGGAAACCAAACACCAGTATGAATACCATAGGGAAGGCGATAGTAAATACTATTGCCGAAGGGCTTTTCATGGTAGATTGCAGGCTGGCACGCGTAAGTGCTATCAGCGCTGTTAGGTTACTGTATCCTTTCTTCTGTGCCATATTGCGGGCAAAGTTAATGAACACGACTTAGTTTACATGATGTTAAAAATAATTACACTATAAGCGCGGATACCGTGAATAGCTTAACTTAGGGCTGTTATATGATACGTTTTATTACTTATACCTCAGTATTGATGCTGCTCCTTTGCGCTAATGCCAGGGCGGCAAGAATATTCATACCTATGAATGCCGAGGAACAGGCCAACCACCTGAAAGCCTATGGTGTAACCTATGCCGCCCTGCAAAAGGATATTGAAGTAGACTGGCTGCTCAATTACGAAGGCGGCAGCTTTGCGATGGTACAGACAGAATACATAGAAAAACTATGCAAACTGAGAGGGGTATCTTATAACGTCATCAGCGATGCACAGTACAATGGCATCATTAATAAAATAGCTGACCCGGACTACAACGGCGATATCATAAAACTGGAGAAAGCCCCCAAAATAGCAGTATACACCCCTGAAGGCAAACAGCCATGGGACGATGCAGTAACGCTGGTGCTTACCTATGCGGAGATACCTTTTGACGAGATATATGACGATAAGGTATTGCAGGACAAGCTGCCAGAGTATGACTGGCTGCACCTGCACCACGAAGATTTTACAGGACAGTATGGTAAGTTCTGGGCTGCCTACCGTAATGCAACATGGTTTCAGGAGGATGTGAAACGTAACGAGGCTATTGCGGCACGCAATGGCTTTAAAAAAGTATCGAAGCTGAAACTGGCGGTGGCTAAAAAGATACAGGGCTTTGTGGCCGGTGGTGGTTATCTCTTTGCTATGTGCTCCGCAACCGACAGTTATGATATAGGTGTTGCCGCACAGAATACAGATATCTGCGAGATACCATTTGACGGAGACCCGTCCAGCCCGAATGCACAAAATGAACTGGACTTTTCGCAGAGTTTCGCATTTAAGGATTTTGTATTGTCGCGCAATCCGTATGAATATGAGTTCAGTACCATAGACGCTACACAGACGAGGAATAGCTACATTAATATGGAAACAGACTACTTCACACTGTTTACATTCTCAGCCAAGTTCGACCCCATACCAACTATGCTGTGCCAGAACCATACTACAACTGTAAAAGGTTTTATGGGGCAGACAACAGCGTTCCGTAAAGAGGTACTGAAAACCAGTGTGCTGATCATGGGTGAGTGCAAACCGGCTAACGAGGCTCGCTACATACATGGAGAGTTTGGCAAAGGTACATGGACCTTTTATGGCGGACATGATCCGGAAGATTACCAGCATGCCATCGGCGACCCTCCAACTGACTTGAGCCTGCACCCCAATAGCCCCGGCTACAGGCTGATACTGAACAATGTGCTTTTCCCGGCAGCGAAGAAGAAACCAAAGAAAACATAACATACAAGAAATCTCAGGGCTCAAATTCCAAAATCCAGGTACTTGTTTAGCCTTAGATAAAAAGCTGTATTTTGATGCCCAATGAATACCCGCGATCCCTCATGGCTGAGCAGGCTTATGTTGCTTGTACCCGCTGCAATATTATTGCTGGGCATAGTGTTGCGGCTGTATGCCTATATAGACAACCGCTGCTTGTGGACGGATGAGGTAGATGTAGCACTGAATGTGTTTGAACGGAACTATGCCGCACTTGCACAACCACTGGACTACGGCCAATATGCACCACCCGTTTTTCTCTGGATACTGAAAGGAGCAACAGGCATTTTCGGGTTCGGGGAGATGGCTTACAGGCTCTACCCTTTGCTCTGTGGTATTGCAGCACTATTGCTGTTCTACAACATCCTTAAACGCGAACTACGTTTGGAATCCTTTTGGTACCCCCTGCTGCTACTGGCAACCGGGCTGGTATATATCAGGTACTCAACAGAGGTAAAACAGTATATGCCCGATGCATTCATCACACTGCTGTTGGTATGGCTGGCTTTAAGAACTGACATTATAAAAAGCAGGACACTACCCTTTATCGCTACCTGGATAGTTGCAGGCTCTATAGCTATCTGGAGCAGCATGCCATCCGTATTCGTGCTGGCAGGCGTAGGTTGCTATTACACTGCAACTGTTGTACACCAACGCAGGTACAACCTGTTCGTGCCGATTGTTATAGTTTCTGTTGCCTGGCTGGCTCAGTTCCTGTGGTACTATTTCAGCATTTTGAACAAGCAGATACATTCTGATTTTCTCGTCAATTTTCATAACAGGTTTTTCCTCTTTGCGCTGCCATCATCATCTGAGGAATGGACACATAACAAGGAGGTAATTACAGAAGTATTACGTGCAGCATTCGGAGCTAATATGGCTGTGGTATTCAGCACCTGCATGCTGCTAACAGGCCTGGCCGTGCTGCTGATTAAGAAAAAAGCCACCACATGGCTTTACACTCTACCTGTAGTATTGATGTTGGTAGCTGCCGCTTTAAAGCAATACTCACTCATACCCAGGCTTACCCTTTTTGCTATGCCATTGTTACTGCTGCTGGTAGGTATCGGCTTCGACCAGCTGATGAAATTGAGAGCCCCGCTTTTAAGGATACCTGTACTGCTGATCGCACTTGCAGCCATTATCACCAATAACCCGCTGCAAAGTATCAGCCAACCCATCAGGCAGGAACAACTCACCGAAGCGCTGGACTACCTTAAATCGCAGAACATCGAAGAAGACGAACTATATGTATATATAGGCGCACAAAACGCATACAGGTATTACACATCCATTCACCCCGGTAAAGAGCGGTATGCTACTCTTGCCAACGCTACCCTGCTGCCACCTGCTATTGAGAGCGATAGTATATTCCAACAAATGCCGGAGAAAGTAGCCCTGCTGTACACAATCCCATTCGATAATTATGCTGTGAAGGTGAGGTTTGAGGAACATTTACAATTGATTGATAGTTACGACTACATGCAGTGTAAAGCATATATTTTCGAGCAAACAGCCTCTGATATTCATAACGAATAAAACACCTGCCATAATTACCACATTAACGGTTCATTATCATTGATAAGCCATATAAACGCTGTATCTTTGCCAACCACAGAATCGGAAAATATGGCAGACATCATCGAAAAAGTGATTGAGGAAAGCATACAGGGACAGGCTTACGCCCCCTTTGCTGCAGACCCTAATCAATACACCAAAAAGTTCTATATAGAGAGCTATGGCTGTGCGATGAACTTTAGTGACAGCGAGATTGTGGCGTCTATCCTCAACAACGAGGGTTTTGGCGCTACCAATAATTTTGAGGAGGCCAACCTGGTGCTGATCAATACCTGCTCCATCCGCGAGAAGGCGGAGCAAACGGTACGCAAGCGCCTGCAAACTTTCCGTAAAGCAAAAAAAGAGCGCCCTGATATGCTGATAGGCGTACTGGGCTGCATGGCCGAACGCCTGAAGACCAAGCTGCTGGAAGAAGAAAAACTGGTAGATATGGTGGTGGGCCCCGACGCCTACCGCAGCCTGCCCGACCTGGTTACGGAAGCCGAAGGTGGACAGAAAGGAGTGAACGTACTCCTCAGCCGTGAAGAGACCTATGCAGATATATCCCCTGTACGTTTAGACAGCAACGGTGTATCTGCATTCGTTAGCATCATGCGTGGCTGTAACAATATGTGTACTTTCTGCGTGGTGCCTTTCACACGTGGGCGTGAGCGCAGCCGCGATGCCGAAAGCATCGTTCAGGAGTGCCGCGACCTGTTTGAAAGGGGTTACAAAGAAGTAACGCTATTAGGACAGAATGTAGACAGCTACCACTTCACCAATAAAGAAGGGCATGATGTAACATTTGCAGAGTTGCTGGAAATGGTGGCGAATGTTTCTCCACTGTTACGTGTACGCTTCAGTACATCTCACCCTAAAGACATTACAGATGAAGTGTTGTTTACCATGGCTAAGTACCATAACATCTGCAAAAACATACACCTGCCGGTACAGAGCGGCAACACCCGCCTGCTGGCACTGATGAACCGCACCTACACCCGCGAGTGGTACCTGAACAAGGTGAAACGCATACGCGAGATAATGCCTGATTGTGGATTAAGTACAGATATCATCAGTGGCTTTTGTACAGAAACAGAAGAAGAACACAGGGATTCTATATCGCTGATGGAGCTGTGCAAATTCGACATGGCATATATGTACTCCTACAGCGAGCGCCCCGGCACACTTGCAGAGCGCAGGTATGAAGATGATGTGCCTGAAGAAGTAAAAAGCAGGAGGCTGGCAGAGATCATCGAAACAAAGAACAAATATTCACTGGAAACCTACAGGAACGACATAGGTAAAACCTTTGAAGTACTGATAGAGGCAGACAGTAAGAAAAGCGAGAACGACTGGAGAGGACGTAACAGCCAGAATAAAATGATCGTATTCCCTAAGGGCAACCACGATCTGAAAATAGGCGACTATGTGCATGTGAAAGTAAATGATGCCACATCGGCAACATTACTGGGGGAGATAGTACAATAATACAGTCAATACACTTTGGTGTTTTGACTTTTAACTTTTGACTTACTAATGGAAATACAAAGCATTAAAAACAGGTTCGGGATCATAGGCAACTCTGCTGCACTTAACCATGCGTTGAGCACGGCTGCACAGGTATCCAACACCGACCTGTCTGTACTGATAGTTGGTGAAAGTGGTGTGGGTAAAGAGGCGTTCTCTAATATCATACACGCACTGTCTCCACGCAAGCACAATCCTTTTATAGCGGTAAACTGTGGCGCCATACCTGAGGGAACGATTGACAGTGAACTGTTCGGACATGAGAAGGGTTCTTTCACCGGTGCGGTTGATAGCCGTAAGGGTTATTTTGAAACAGTAAATGGTGGTACCATCTTCCTGGATGAGATAGGCGAGCTGCCCATAGGCACACAGGCGCGTTTGCTGCGTGTGCTGGAATCTGGTGAATTTATCCGTGTAGGTTCATCAAAAGTGCAAAAGACCGATGTACGCGTAATAGCAGCTACCAATAAAGACCTGCTGGAGTATGCACAATCAGGTAAGTTCCGCGAAGACCTGTATTACAGGTTAAGCACTGTACCTATACGTGTACCCGCCCTGCGCGACAGGCCGGAAGACATTCCATTGTTATTCCGCAAGTTTGCATCTGATTTTGCAGAGCGCTACCGTACACAGTCGGTACAACTTTCACCCGAGGCACAGCAACTGCTGGTAAGCTACTCATGGCCGGGCAACGTGCGTGAACTGAAAAACATTGCAGAGCAGCTATCTGTATTGAGTACAGAGAAAGAAATTACAGGCGACGCACTGCACAACTTTTTACCCAATGGTCAAAATTCAAGAGGTGTAGCGCTTTTCCAACCGGCAAGTACTCCTATACCCAGCCCTTCAGCAGGTAGCGGCAAATACGATAGCAGCACGGAACGGGAGATACTCTACAAACTCTTCTTCGACCTGAAGAAAGACCTGAACGAGATGAAGCAGATGCTCTATGAATTGACGGGCAGCAGGGCTGGCGGTTACTCACCTGCTCCGGCATCAGATAATCTTTTACCATCGTATAGCACACAGGAGCAACCAACGGTTCAGCCATACAACGCACCGGGAGCTACATCGCCGCTTGTAGTGCACCATAGCGAGCCTATGGCGCACCATGAGGACGTGGAAGAATCATTGTTATTGGCCGACAGGGAAAAAGAATTCATCATCAAGTCGCTGAAGAAACACAAAGGCCGCAGGCGAGACGCGGCCAGCGAACTGGGCATATCAGAAAGAACATTATACAGAAAGATCAAGGAATACGATATTAAAGAGTAAATTCACCAACAGAGGATTATGGCTTACAGGATTTTATTGGTTTTTCTGCCTTTTATCATTTTCGCTACCGCGGGTTGCGGCGTGTACAGTTTTACTGGTGCCAGTATTGAAGGTAAGACCATCAACATACGCACACTGGACAACAAAGCCAGGAACGTGGTACCCTCACTCAGCCCATCACTCACTACAAGAATACGCAGCAGGATATTATCACAAACGGGGCTCTCTCCCGTCAACTCTGATGATGCTGATTATGATATGTCCGGCACCATCACACAGTACAACGTGAGTGTAACGGGTGTGGAGAACACGCAAACCGCCAGCCAGAACAGGTTGACCATATCTGTACAAATTAAATTCGAGAACAGGTTAAACGAAAAAGCTAACTTTACGGAGACTTTTACCAAATTTGCAGACTTTGCCGCCAACAAAACCCTGCAGAGCGAAGAAAGCCGCCTGATTTCCGAGATAGGTGAACAACTGGCAAATGATATTTTTAATAAAGCTTTCGTAAATTGGTAATCGAGCTTGAAGAACTAACATGATCACATCGTCATCTATATCATACGTAACTCAAATGCTGGAAGACCCGCAGAATATTACCGATGCGGATGCGGACAGCATTAAGGAACTGACTGAAACATACCCGTACTTCGCACCTGCACGTTATATGCAGGCGGCGCAACGGCATAAGCAGGAGCCATTTACTCCTGAAATGATGTCGACTATGCAATTGTTCTCAGGCAATTGGCTGCTGTATAGCGAATACCTGCAAACAGCCCTGAACGGCCAGAATGCAGAGTTTGTTGTTACAGCTGAACAGAGCGCCAGGACCACCCAGCCAATAAAAGAAGAGGTAGCGAACGAAGTTGAGAAAGAAGCAGCAACAGCTACTGATACTGTGATCAACGAAACTGTAACAGTAGAAGAGCCTGCATTGGAGGATGTATCTGAACCTGTACATGAAGAAGTTGTTGCAGATAAAGCAGAACAAGATGTTACTGCGGGTGATTTTAACCCTGTAAATACCGGCTTTATAAGAGGTAAAAGAGCACAGACTCCACCACCACCTCCCCCACCCGTTGAGGAAGAAACAGCCGAACAGGAAGCTCCGGTTGCCGAGGAGCAAATTGAGCCTGTTGCAGAAGCACCGATTGCAGCAGCAGCAACAACCACTGCAGAAAAAACAGTTGACAAAAACGACAGGGACGAAAAAAGTGAGAACCTCATTCCGCCTATATATACAGAGGATTACTTCCTGCACCAGGGCATGCATGTGTCTAACGATCTGCCTGAAGACATAGGCAATCCGGATCATACGCTGAACCTGCAGGAGCCTGACAAGTCGCTGATGGTAGTAATGAGTTTTTCAGAGTGGCTGATGTTCTACAAGAAAAAGAAACAACAGGCGCAGGAAGAAGAGCAGGACCAGAAAGACCTGAAAACCATGTGGCAGAAGGAGAAACTGGCCGCCGCACTGGAAGAAGAGAATGACGAAATACCGGAAAATGTCTTTGAAATGGCGGTCAACTCCATTACTAAGGAAGATAACCTGGCCAGTGAGTCGCTGGCGAGTGTCATGGTAAAGCAGGGCCGTTACGACCGTGCCATTGAAATGTATAAGAAATTAAGTTTGCAGAAACCGCAAAAAAAGGCGTATTTTGCCCGCAAAATTGAAGAAATATTAAAAGAAAAATAACTTATGATAACTCTGATAGCAATAGTGATCTTACTGGCTTGTGTAGTATTGGCTTTCTTTATACTGGTTCAAAACCCTAAAGGTGGCGGGCTTTCAGGTACTTTTGGTAGTGCCAGCAGCCAGGTAATGGGCGTGAAACAATCAGGAGATATTATGGAAAAAGGCACATGGACAACTATGGGTATCATAGCAGGCCTTTCTATCATATCTGTAATGTTCTTTAGCAGTCCTAAAGAAGTAAAAACAAGCAACCAGCCGGTACAAAGCAACGCACCGGCTCAACAGGAAGCACCGGCAAACTAAGACTTTGCATTAATTTAAATACAAGCATTTTATACCCGCTCTGAATATTTTAGCGGGTATTTTTATTTTTACAGGAATGACCAATAAAACAAAAAAAAGAAGCAGTGCAGGCATCTGGATATTGCTGTCCCTGCTGCTGATAGCTGGTGCCGGTTCATTTGTTTACTACAAAATATTCGGCCCTAACACAGGCGATATGCACAAAGGGGAATACCTGTACATACCTACAGGCGCCTCTTACCTGCTGGTGTTCGACGAGCTGATAAACGGTGGATATATAGAAGACCCCGCCAGCTTTGATATACTCGCCAAAAGAGCCAATTACCCCAATAATATAAAGGCGGGTAAGTATAAAGTACCTAAAGGTATCAGCAATTACGATCTGATACGTAAGCTGCGCTCAGGCAAGCAAGAGCCTGTTAAACTGGTCATCAATAAATTCCGTACAAAAGACGATTTCGTACAGTTTGTTGCCGCACAACTGGAACCCGATTCCGCCGCACTTGCTGAAATGCTCAACGACAATGAATTGCTGAAAACATATGGCTTTGACACCAGCACGGCAATGGCGGCAATTATACCGGACACGTATGAGTTTTACTGGAACACAGGAGCCGAAAAACTATATTCGAGGCTTGCAAGCTATTACAACCGCTACTGGACGGAAGAACGTAAACAAAAAGCATACGCTAAGTCGCTAACGCCGCTACAGGTTATGGTACTGGCATCTATTGTAGAAGAAGAGACCAATAAGGCAGACGAGCGCCCCACCGTTGCATCTGTATATATGAACAGGCTGAAACTCGGCATGAAACTACAGGCAGACCCTACAGTAAAATACGCTGTAAACGATTTCACACTCCGCAGGATATTGAATGTACACCTGGAGTATGATTCACCATACAATACCTATATGTATGCAGGCCTCCCTCCGGGCCCCATTACTACCCCATCCAAGTCAAGTATTGACGCAGTGCTGAATGCTAAAGAAACAGACTATATATACTTCTGCGCAAAAGAAGACTTCAGTGGCTACCACAACTTTGCCAGCAACTATAAAGACCACATGAAAAACGCACGTGCCTACCAGAAAGCATTAAATGAAGAAGGGATAAAATAATTTATCCCTTCTTTTTATATCTATATTTTTCAGTTCTACCACAACCTCACCCTCATACTATCAGGCAGGTACATCTTGTTACCTGGTTGTACATTGAATGCTTCGTAAAACTCTGGTACATTCGGGAAAGGTCCGTTCACCCTGTACTTGGCCGGAGAGTGCACATCCGTCAGTATCCTGCTGGCCAATGCTTCTTTACGTATATCATACATCCAGCCCAGTGCATAGCCCAGGAAGAAACGCTGCAATGGAGTAAAACCACTGATCTTTTCACCTTTCTTATATGTCTCCGTCTGTTTAAATGCGTCCAGGCCGATCAATATACCGCCAAGGTCGGCCAGGTTCTCACCCAGTGTAGCTGCGCCGTTTATGTGCATCGTATCTACAGGTATAAACCGGTTGAATTGCGCTACCAGTACATTAGCACGTTGGGTAAACTGCTCTTCATCAGCCTTTGCCCACCAGTTTTTCAGGTTTCCTTTTGCGTCAAATTGCCTACCCTCATCATCAAAGCCATGTGTTATCTCATGCCCTACTGTAGAAGCCGCAGCGTAACCATATACCAACGCATCATCAAGTTCTTCATCCCTGTATCCCGGCACGGTAAATATACCCGCAGGCAATACTATCTCATTGTTAGACGGGTTGTAGTAAGCATTGTAGGTCTGTGGTGTCATTTCCCACTCCGTACGGTCAACCGGCTTACCCAGCTTATCCAGTTCATAAGCATTCCACCACCTGTTGGCAGTCATCATATTCTGTGCATATGATTCACGGCCTATTTTCATACCGGAAAAATCTTTCCATTTGTCAGGATAACCCACCTTTTTGCTGATCGACGCAAGCTTGGCATGTGCTTTCTGCTTTGTACTGTCCGTCATCCAGTCCAGTTTATCTATACGTACTTTGTAGGCATTACGCACATTTTCCACAATATCCTCATAGCGCTTCTTGGCCTTATCATTAAAGTACTCTTTGGCAAACAGCTGGCCGAGGGCCTCTCCCATAGCATCTTCCTCAGCGTTCAGCACTCGTTTCCAGCGAGGCTTATTTTCTTTGGCGCCATATATCTGCCTGCTGTAAAAGTCGAAGTTGGCGTTTACAAAATCATTACTCAGGTAGCTACCCATATCGCGCACCAGGTGAAAAGCCATATAGTCTTTCAGCACCTGCATGTCAGTAGCTGTGATCACCTTATCCAGTTGTGTGTAGAACTCAGGTTGACCTACGATGACCGTATCTACATTCTTCGCGCCAATGCCTTTTATAGTGGCGGCCCAATCAATATTCGGAGATATTTTTTTCAGGTTGCTCACCGCCATCTTATTATAGTTGGCATAAGGGTCGCGCAGGTCTTCCAGCTTCCTCGACTTTTCAGCCAGCTTGATTTCCAGCGCTACAATTCCTGCTGCTTTGGCATCAGCCTCAGCTACAGCCACACCCATCAGCTGAAATAGTTTTGATATATAACCGGGGTACGCTGCACGTATATTAGCAGTACGCTCGTCAGTATTAAAATAATAGTCCCTGTTAGGAAGACCAATACCGCCCTGCCATAGTGTGTACGACATTACCTCACTGTTCATAGCATCCTGCCCCACACCCTCAGCAAAAAACACACCTACACCGTATTGATGCATGGTAGCAGCATATGCCATTACTTCTTTCGGTGTTTGCAGGGCGGCAATTTTACTCAGCTCACCACGTAGTGGTGCTATCCCCTGCTTTTCTATAGCTACAGTATCCATGGCCGTCTGCCAGAAATCCGCTATCTGCTTATCTGTTCCGGTAGCCTTTGTATTTTTTACAGCTTCTTCGTTAATGTGTAGTAACCTTGCATACAGTTCGTCCTGCACCAGGTAGGCTATACCCCAACCTGTTTCGTCATCAGGTATCGGGTTGTTCTTTATCCATCCGCCATTGGCATACTGAAAGAAATCATCTGCCGGATTTACGGTTGTATCTATATTGGTCAATAATATATCAGGCTTTGCAGCCGGCTCTGTTTTTTCATTGCATGCAGACATCAACATTACAGCAGCAACTGCACCTATGAACTTCCTGTTCATCATATTCATAAAAATTTGAGGTGCGAATGTAACGGATTATTACATTACTCCGAAAACATTATGAGGGGATATTCTTCGGGATATGTAAAGAGACTGTAGTTCCTTTACCCGGTTCACTCTCTATTTCAAGTTTACAGCTGTTCTTTTCAGCAAACTCTACACACATACTCATACCCAGGCCTGTGCCTTTTTCACCATTTGTACCATAGGTAGTATAGCTGTCATGTTTATTCAGCACTTTAGCTATGGTATCCGCATCCATACCCTTGCCTGTATCTGTTATGATAATACTGGCATATGTACTATCCTGCTTTGTACCAATAGATATAGCCCCATCTTCAGGAGTAAACTTGATAGCATTGTTCAGCAAATTCCTGACAATCAGCACCACCTGGTTAAAATCGGCATATGCATTGATCAGTTCCTCCTGCTCGTAGGTCAATGAGATATTTTTTTCCTCTATCACATGCCTGTACAGGCGCACGCACTCCTGTATCGCATCGTCCAGCACTATGTCTGACGGGCTCACATCCCAGCCTTTCATCTGGCCCTGCGCCCATATAAGCATATTATCCATAGACTGTGATAAGGTATCTACATTTTTCACCGTTGCGTTCAGGTGCTCCAGGAACTCTTCCTTATTAATGATATTATCTTTCAGGAGGCCCAGCAACATTTTAAGATTATTGACCGGCGATCTCAGGTCATGTGTCACGATAGACAGCAGTTTGTCCTTGGTATTACTTTCCGTCAGCAGTTTCTCCCTCGTGCTGATACGTGCGCCAATGTCAATGATCGAACCTGCCATTCGTATAGCCTCACCTGTTTCGTTCCATATAGCCTGCCCTGATGTTTCGTACCATTTGTAATCACCATTCTTGTTCAGCATGCGTATTTCATGCTTATAAGGTGTACCGTTTACTATGTGTGTACTCACGGCATTCACTACCTTATTTTTATCCTCAGCATGCAGCAAAATATTCAGGAAGTTGTCGTAAGTAGGTTCTATATCCCCTCTTTCAAATCCCAGTAGATTAAAGAACCTGTCCGACCAGTTCTCTTTTCCTGTCACTATATCCCACTCCCATATTCCGGCATTCGTACCCTTAATGATAAGCTCATTTGTCTCATACAGGTGCTCGATCTTTATTTTCTGCTCTTCAAGTTCCTCCTGTTGCTTTTTCATTTTCCTGTAGGCATTTACCAACCGTTTGTGGTACGGATAGATAAAAACGATCATTTCCAACACCAGGAATATGCCTGACAAAAGCGCCAGCAGGCTTTGATTCTTTCGCGACGCCTCCAGGTCTTCCGTTGCATTAGCTTCCAGTTGCCCTACAATATTATCCATTTGTCCCAGGTACTCCTCTTCACTTTCCCGGATACGCCCCAACAGAGCCTCGTCAACACCTACAGTTGCAACAGTGGTAAAATCAGTATGCAGTGTCTCATACACTGGCGTTATCTCATCAAACATCTGCACAACATCAGCATGATCTTCCGATCGAATGGAAAGACCATTCTTACTCTCTTTCAGATCACCATGCGCAGCATCCCACTGCGATAGCAATTGTAACATTTCTGCCTTTACGTCTTCACCATCCTTTGCCATCAGGCTCAGCTTGGTCAGCTTCTGGCTGAGCATACGTTGCCGCCCCGACACGTTGAGCGTCTTGGTATAACTAAGGTTCCGGTTTATTTCATTATTGATATGAATCCTGTTGGCTGTTACCAGTACTACTATTGATAAAAAAAACAACAGGTACGGCCAAAAGTACTTTAGCTTAAACATGAATGATCCTCTACTATATGCGTAAAGGTAGGGATAATGAATTATATGTATGTTATTTTATACAAAACGCTATCGCACATTAAACCTTTCAATCAACATATTCATTATACTTTATCGTTTGTTATATCATCTCCGGGTTGTGGTTGTTTCTCCGGAAAGTACATTTTGCCGCAATATGCAGGCTTTTTTGTTTCCAATTGTTGCCTGGTAAAGTCTTTTATTTGTGGCAACGAGCTCTCTTCGTTCGGTTGTTTCCTTTCTTCTTCGTTTTTAATTGCCTCTATTTCTTCATCAGTGAGTATGTGCGGGGGAGGTATAGCGTCACGTTCCCTGGTAAATATCTTATAGAAACTTTCAGACATGGGATCGTTTTCGCAACGTTGGCGTTTTTCGGACAGGTGTTGCTTTTTAAGGGTGAGGTAGTCGTGAGGGTCCTCTATCTCCCCCAAGGGGAGGACAACGTGATTGGTATGAATCTGCGCGAGTGGACATCCCCCTCCGCCTGCGGCTCCTCCCTCCCGCTGTGGCGGGACAGGCTCTTCAAAGGGGGAATTATCCATATTTTGTTCCTTTTTGTTGCCGGAATTTTCGTTTAAAATTAAATCTTGTGAGTGTGAGTTTTCATTGCAACTTGGTTCATTTTTTCGCGAGTCAACCACCCCAATTGGCAAATTAATGTCTTCGACATTTTTGCCAATATCCCCTCCTAGGAACAGGAGGGGAGTTTCTTCATTTTGTTCCTTTTTGTTGCCGGGATTTTCGTTTGAAAATTGTTCGGCTTCAGGATAGCCCTCGTCAACCCTTCCCCCGCAAAAGTGCGGGGCAGGCGTACTCGCTACACTCGTGCCGCCTTCCCTAATTGCTTCGTTTCTCGCAACGGTGGGGAAGGAGCTCGCATGTTGTTTTTTGGGGAGCATGATGAGGCCCATAGGTATGTCGGGGTTGATGGGAGCGTTGGGGTTGTCGCAAGGGCGGCCGTCGATGTAAATATCATAACGGGAGAGCTTTACATCTGTTATATCTCTCATGCGGTTGCAGGCTTCTTCCAGTTTGGTGTCTTTATCTATTGCCAGGATAATATCGCGCGGGCGTGGGTCTTCGTAAACCATGCGATAACCGTCCTCATCTTTTATCCATCGGCCTACTTTCATTTCGCAAGTGGCTATCTGGTTGAGTATCTCCCTCTTTTTCATAACGCTGAGGATACGTACCTGCTGTTCCTGCTTCATAACCTGATAGGCTTCTATAACTGTCTGACTGCGGATGTCTTGTACTACCGCCTGAATTTCTTCGGCAATTTCGGGGCGGCGTAGCAGCCGTTCGGCGGCTTTAATGGCCGACTGGCCTTTTGCTTTAGGGTAAGCCGCCCTATAGGCGCGCAGTTTATCGCCGTGTTTGATCATCTGGAGGATGAATGTGGCATGTTGTGGTTTCATAGTTTTTGGATTTTTGATGGTGGATTGTAGATAGTAGATGTTGGATTATAGATGACTATTTGGGGTTAGGGAATGTCCGATTGAGGCGGATTATCAATAACCCCGCTTGTTAGCGGGATGTCCGTAATTGTATTCGCAATTACTACCACAAATATACGTTATTAAATACAATATATCAAATTATTATTGTCTTGAACTATGAAAGAGGTTGATTTATTGACGGGCTATGATTTTAGCGCTCAAGGGGGACAAACGGGATTGAGGGGTTTTACATACTGCGGTCATTCAAATACCGGTCAGAGTCCTGATGATTTAATTGAATACAGGTCACCCAGTGAAAGACCTGTGCTGACGATTGGTGCGGTCACAAGACCGACCAAAGGGAAAGATGATGAGTAAAAACACTTCTAATAGTTAACTCTTAGGTGTTATAAAATATTATCCTACACCCTGCATTTAGTTGATACATTCACTGCGTTCAGGATGACGGCGCTGATTGGGCAGGCGCCGCTGAGGTTTGAGGCAGGCAGGGCTAATGCATGGTGGCTAAGATGGTTACCCTACGCGAGTAAACACACCAGCCTGAGGCGGGCGCAGCCCCTACCCCCTCTCAAGAGGGGAAGTGTTGTATGATGCGCGAGTGCCATTCGCGAGTAAACACACCAGCCTGAGGCGGGCGCAGCCCCTAATCACTCTCAAGAGGGGGAAATGTTGTGTTTTTTTGCCTGTTCCGCCTTAATTTTGCCAAAATACCGGGTCATATTATAATACCTTTACTTTATAAGCTGTATTTTTTTCAGAAAGATTTTCCTATTTTTGCAGTCGCCCCGCAATAGGGGGCTTTTTAATTTGTGCCATGTTTCGGCAGCGGTACATGAATTACGGGTATAGTTCAATGGTAGAATAGAGGTCTCCAAAACCTTTGATGTGGGTTCGAATCCTACTACCCGTGCACCCCCCGCCCCTGAAGGGGCAGGTTAATAAAACAAAAGACTATGAGCAAATTCGGATCCTATATACAGTCTGCTTATGACGAACTGGTACATAAAGTTACCTGGCCTTCATGGGACGAACTGCAGCAAACTACCATTATCGTATTAGTGGCATTGGTTATCATGACACTGATGATATTTGGTATGGACTTCGTATCTGAGAAGGTACTGACCTTATTGTACAGCATTTTAGGATAAACCTTTCAGGAAATGACAGAAGAATTGACAAATAACGAGGAACAACAGGCTGAACCTTCTAATGAAGGCCAGGCATCGGCACCACAAGCTGATAAGCCCGCTGCTCCCGCCAAGCCGGAAAAGGAAACCAAGTGGTATGTTTTACGTGCCATCAGTGGTAAAGAACGTAAGGTGAAGGAATACCTGGATAAAGAGATCCAGATAAACGGCTGGACCGGCTCCATAGTACAGGTACTTTGTCCTTCTGAGAAAGTATTTAAAGTACAGGGCGGTAAAAAAGTGCTGCGCGAAAAAACATTGTTCCCCGGCTACCTGATGATAGAAGCAATTGACGGTAAGCTGACGGATGATATGATACAGACCATTAAGGGTGTTACCAACGTGATACACTTTTTGGGTAAAGACCACCCTACCGCTCTGCGTAAGTCTGAGGTGAACAAGATGTTCGGTAAAATGGACGAAGTGGACGAGGCAGGTATCGGTTATGCAGATCCGTATATCATCGGCGAAACAGTTCGTATCACAGATGGTCCTTTCAACGACTTCAACGGTACGGTAGAAGAAGTGAACGACGAGAAGAAGAAACTGAAAGTGGTGGTGAAGATATTCGGACGTGCTACACCGGTAGAACTGAGCTATATGCAGGTAGAAAAGATCGCATAATAGTTATTCAAGATATAAAATTCAGTTCGCCCCTGCTTTGCGGGGGCGAACTTGTCTTAAGCCGGTTACAACTATTAACTTTACAGGGTTAACAATAGCAAATGGACAAATACGCAGTAATAGTAGCAGGAGGAAAGGGATCAAGGATGGGCAATGCATTGCCCAAGCAGTTTCTGCCATTAGCGGGCAAGCCTGTACTGTACTATACTATTAAGGCTTTCATTGACGCTTACGAAGATGTAAAGCTGGTACTGGTATTACCTGAGGATCAACTGAGCTACGCGCAGATGGTACTGCAGGAGTTTCCGGGTGGTATTGATATTAATATTGTAACCGGTGGCCCTACCCGCTTCCATAGCGTGCAGAACGGGCTGAAAGAAGTAAGTACAGGCTCAGTTGTATTTGTACATGACGGAGTAAGGCCAATGGTATCTGCAAAACTGATACAGGCCTGCTACGAACAGGCTGTTGCCAAAGGAAGCGCTATACCTGCTATAGCTGTATCAGACAGTATGCGCATAGTGGATGGTGATACCAGCAAACCTGTAGACAGGCAGCATATGCGCAGCATACAAACGCCACAAACCTTCATGACAGACCTGTTACTGCCGGCATTTGAGCAGGAATACACAGAGGCCTTTACAGACGAGGCGACAGTTGTGGAGGCTTATGGCGAGCAGGTGTACCTGGTAGAAGGAGAGAAGAGCAACTTAAAACTCACCACTCCTGAGGATATGCTCTATGCGGAACTAATGTTGAACAAGAAAGAAGCTGATGCGTAGCCTGGTAGCTATCATATTACTCGTTATCAGTGGTACCATTAAGGCGCAGGATACCAGCATATTCAAATTTCCCATTGCCATGGATGAAGTGGTGATATCTGCCGCTCGTGAAGGATGGGATGTACAGGGCTTTATAAAAAGAGTGCAGAACGACACTACCTTCTATAAAGCATTCAAGAGCATGCGTATCATGTCGTACAATGCGACCAATGACATAAGAGTGTATAACAAGCGGGAGAAGGTGACCGCATCTTTATACAGCCTAACAAGGCAAAAAGCATGGAACGGATGCCGCACGATGGATGTATTGCAGGAGCAAGTGACAGGCAACTTTTACAAGCGCAATAAAGAGTACAGGTACTATACTGCTGAGTTGTACGCCTATTTGTTCTTTACAGAAGATACACTATGCGGCCAATCTGATATAATAGGTGATGTATCGGGCGAAAAGGAGACCGGAACAATAGCACGGCAAAAGCAGAAACTGAAGCAATTGATATTCAACCCCGGCAGTAAAGTGGCAGGAGTACCTTTTATGGGAGACAAGGCCGCCATATTTGAGCCGGACATCGCGAAGATGTACGATTTCAAACTGGCGTCGGAAGAGTATGACGGAGAGGAATGTTATGTATTCAAAGCTATTCCCAAACCGGAGTACAAAACCGATGTGGTGTATAACTACCTGGCCACATGGTTCAGGAAAAGCGATTACTCGATCGTAGCGCGTGACTACTCCTTATCATACAGTACGCTGGCATATGACTTTGATGTGGTAATGAAAGTGCGTACAAAGGAACAACAGGGTAAGCTGCTGCCAACACGCATTGAGTATGACGGCAACTGGCATGTGTTCACCCAAAAACGTGAGCGTGTTAAGTTTATCACCACAATAGTATATTAAACCCCTTTGCTAAATTTGCAGTATAGATGATAGCCCCCGAATCGATACAGGAAGTAATGGACCGCGCCGATATAATAGACGTGGTGGGGCAGTTTGTGCGCCTGAAAAAGCGTGGCGCCAATCATATAGCCAATTGCCCTTTCCATAATGAGAAAACACCCTCATTTTATGTATCGGCTGCAAAGGGCATATATAAATGCTTTGGTTGTGGTAAAGGTGGCAACGTAGTCACATTTATACAGGATCATGAAAAACTGACCTACCCCGAAGCTATCAAGTGGCTGGCAGACTACTATAAAATAGAGATAGAAGAGACTGAGAAAACACCTGAGCAGCAACAACACCAGCAAGCAGAAGAAAGCCTGCGTATCATTAATGAATATGCCGCCCAATATTTCAGTGATACACTCCTGAATAGTGAAGAAGGACAGGCTATTGGTATGTCCTACTTTAAGCAACGGGGTTTCAGAAAAGACACCATAGAAAAATTCAGGCTGGGTTACTGCCCCGAGGGGTATGACACCTTTGCTAAGGAGGCCATACAAAAAGGCTATAAGCCTGAGCTTTTAGAGAAATCGGGCCTGATAAAAAACCGTAACGATAAGTATTATGATGTGTACCATGGCAGGGTAATATTCCCTATACAAGCCATGACCGGTCGTGTGCTGGGTTTTGGTGCAAGAATACTGAAGAAGAACGAGAAGGCACCTAAGTACATCAACTCACCCGAAAACGAGTTGTACAACAAAAGCCGTGTGCTGTATGGTATGCACCAATCAAGGCAGGCTATCAGCAAGCTGGATGAGTGTTTTCTTGTTGAGGGTTATACTGATGTGATATCCCTGCACCAGGGAGGAGTTGAGAATGTAGTATCCAGTAGCGGTACATCTCTAACCGAAGGGCAACTGAGGCTGATAGGCCAGATAACCAAGAACCTGACCATTCTATATGACGGAGACTCCGCTGGTGTAAAAGCAGCATTGCGTGGTTTAGACCTTGCACTGGAACATAGCTTCAACGTACAACTGGTATTACTCCCTGAAGGTATTGACCCGGACGGCTTTATACAGGAGAAAGGAGCGGATGAATTCCACCAATACGTAAAGGAACATAAAAAAGATGTAATAGGCTTCAGACTGGAAGTTGGTTTGAAAGAAGTAGGTGATGATCCGGTAAAGAAATCGAAACTGGTAAATGAGATAGCGGAAAGTATCTCTAAGATCAATAAGGCTGAGGATTTTTCGCTACAGGACCACTACATCAAAAAAGCGTCTGAAGCACTTGAGGTTGATATTACAGGTATGATCAACCTGGTGAATAAAAACATCAGGGAGAAACTGGATAATGAACGTCGCCAGAAAAGTAAAGAGCAGGCTGCACAGGAACCTACACCACAGGAATACCTGCCGCAGGAAGAACTTGTAGAAGACAAAGGCGATGATGAACAGGAATGGGAGCTGGTAAGAATACTGCTGGAACACGGCGCTAAAGAGTATGAGCAGTATGATAATGTAGCGGCATTGGTGCACGAACGTGTAGATCCTGACCTGATAGAAAACACCATGGCACGCATTATTTACGATAGCTATTTTGCCTATCAGTCTGAAAAAGGAGAGCTGCCCGGAGCGAATTTCTTCAACAATTTTCCGGATGGAGCTATGCAAAGTAAACTGGCGGGGTTGATGCACACGAAAAATGACATCAGCCACAACTGGAAAGACATATACGGCATCAGCACGCTTAATGGCGAGATGAACTATATCAATGAGATAGATAGCGCCCTCTCCTACTTCGAGCTAAAAAAACTCAAACAGGTTCAGGACGAAGTCTTGAAACGGGTAAAAACAGAAAAAGACCAGGTAAGGTTGACAGCCTTAATTAGTAAGCACCTGGAATTAAAACGTGCTGAAGCAGATATACTGAAACGTGCAGGCACTGTTATTGTAAAAAAGACATCAAGCAAATAATACATTGGCAAGAATATTAGCATTAGACTACGGTAAAAAAAGAACCGGTATCGCGGTATCTGACCCTGAACAGATCATAGCACGCGGGTTAGCGACAGTTGAAACAAAGGAGCTGATAGGCTACCTGAAACAATACTTTAAAGAAGAACCGGTTGAGAAGGTAATTATCGGCTACCCTCTGAATATGGATAGCACACCTACGGACGCCACACCGCTTGTTGATAAATTCATTGGGAAGTACGAACATGTGTTCCCCGATGTTGAAATAACCAAAGTAGACGAACGCCTGAGCTCAAAAATGGCGTCAACAGCCATATCCGGCATGGGACTAAAAAAGAAGGATAAGGAAAGTAAGGAACTCGTGGATACAGTGGCCGCTACTATACTGCTGCAGGACTACTTAGAAAGCCGCCGCTAATTCGTACCTTTGCAATCTTTAATACGTATTATGATATTACCTGTTGTGGCCTACGGGCATCCAGTTTTAAGAAAGATGTGTGAAGATATAACGCCGGACTACCCGGAGTTAGAAAAGTTAATAGCAGACATGTGGGAGACTATGTACCACAGTAGTGGTGTTGGGCTTGCAGCACCGCAGATCAACCGCCCTATCAGGATGTTTGTAGTAGATACCGAACAGATAGTGGAGAACTTTGACGAGACAGACAAAAAGGAATATCCCAACGAAAAGCCCATAAAGCAGACATTCATCAACGCTCATATATTAGAAACAAGCGGCGAAGAATGGGCATACAATGAAGGATGCCTGAGTATACCCAAAATAAGGGAAGACGTTTACAGGGCTGAAAAAGTGAAATTGCGTTACATGGACGAAAATTTCCATGAGTATATACAAGAGTTTGACGGTATCACAGCAAGGGTAATACTGCACGAATACGACCATATTGATGGTAAACTGTTCATAGACTACCTGAAACCGATCAAGAAGAGGCTGATCAAGAAGAAGTTAAGCGACATAAGTAACGGAAAAGTTAAGACCGACTACCGCATGTTATTTGTTAAATAAACGCTACTTTCGGTACCAGCGATTTGTCAACTATAACTACATATACGGAAGGAGAATTGGTTCTGCTGCTCAAACAAAAGAGCAGACAGGGTTTCGACTACCTGTACAAGCAATATTCAGGTGCTTTGTACGGTATCGTCCGTAAAGTTATTGCAGATGAACAAACCGCGCAGGATGTGCTCCAGGAAGTATTTGTGAAAATATGGAACAACATAGACAAGTTCGACCCATCTAAAGGACGTTTGTATACCTGGATGCTGAATCTTGCACGCAATGCTTCGATAGATAAACTTCGCTCGAAAGGCGAAATTATGAAGGGTAAAATCCATACAGGAGAGGATATCGTATATGATAGGGACAAAGATCTAAGCACGGAACAACAAACAGATGCTATAGGACTGAGAAACGTAGTAGCAGACCTGAAACCTGAATATCAATCAATAGTAGAACTGGCTTATTTCAAAGGCTTTACCCTCGATGAAATATCAAAATCATTAGACCTGCCACTCGGGACTGTAAAGACCCGGATGCGAAAAGCTATGAGTTTATTAAGAGAACATTATAATAACAACTAAGTATAAAGAATTGAATATAAAGGAATACATAGAATCAGGCATATTGGAAGCCTACGTACTGGGAGCGCTCACAGAGGATGAGCGCAACAGTGTGGAAGCTGATATCGCACTGTATCCTGAACTGGCAGCAGAACTGGCAGCCATAGAGGAGACTATGCTAAACCTAGCTGAAGATCAGTCTGTTCCGCCTCCTTCATTTATGCAGGATCAAATATGGGACGCACTGGATAAAGAAGATATTACAGAAGAAATCCCTCCACAGACTCCACCAAAGAGCATACCGCTACAACCTGAGGCACCGGCGAAACAACCAAGCTGGCAACGCGCTGCTGTGTGGGCTGCAGTACTGGTGAGTGTACTCACTAACTTTATGCTGCTTTCTCAAAGAAATGAGAGCCGTGAACAACAACAGGCACTTACTGCCCGTGTAGATTCACTGACCGCCAACCAGGAACTACTGGCTACGGTAATAGATGCATATAAGCATGAAAAAGACATGCTTGCAGACCCTGCTATGCAAACTGTTGTAATGCACAAAGAGGGTGATACCAAAATGGCCGGTATGGTGTACTGGAATAAAGAAAAAGGTGATGCCTACCTCGCACTGCACAATATGCCTTTACCGCCACAAGGCAAACAATACCAACTATGGGTGATACAGGATGGCAAACCTGTAGATATGGGTGTAATATCAAACGACCTTATTGCCAAAGACGGAGCTATCAAGAAAATACCCATGAGTATCGCTTCAGGCCAGGCATTTGCCATATCTCTGGAAAAAGAAGGTGGCAATCCTACCCCAACTGAGGTGTACATGGTAGGCGTAATATAGCCTGCAATAAATTGAACTTTATTTTATTCTGCCTGTAGCAATATCAACGATGTGCTGTTGAGGATATAGTGATTAACGATCAGTATATTTTTTATACGCTCGTGCCTTCCTCTTTTAACGGTAAGTATCTCAGGAATTTCTTGTAACTCAAACAGCTTTGCCGCTATCCATGTAGCAAAGCCTGAAGAAGTATCGTACTCACCACACAAATGCTTAAAGGCAGCAATCGAGGTATTGGCAACTGCTTTGCCAATCATTGTTGTATATACTTCCTGTTGATTTACATCACCATTCATACCACATAGCAATACATCAATATCCGCCAGCGAAATGTTATTTTCAGTTAGTATCTCATTAGCATGGTGAACCACTTCATCTGTTGTAGCATCTTGCAGCATCTTTATACATAACAGGCTGCAGAGTGTGTTCTCTTTATTGTTGGTAACTGTTAAGAAAGCAGCGCCTTCTCCTGCAATCGTGCCGGGAGTATCCGCTTTTTGTAATAGTTCCAGGTTGGCCGGAGCAGGTTCTTTCCAGTAACCTATTTTGCCTTTAACCCGTACATAATCCGGCGTGATCTCATCAAAACAACCAACAAGAGCTGTCTGGGCTTCTTCCGTTTCATTAAGCAACATTTGAGCGTCAAACAACGCCAGCTCAAAAGATGCCCCACGGTTTACATAGGTTTGGTTATAGCCATTTGATTTTGTTTGCAGGGCCAGCCATCCGTTTACTGAATTATATGTGGACTGAATAAAGGATGTAGGCGTTAGTGCCTCTTCCTCCATTTCTATCATACTCAGCAAAAAGGCCTCCATATCTACCATTGACCCACGCCCCGTGCCCGTAATGATGGCATCAGGTTGCTGCACACCTGCTCTTTCCAAAGCATTCATACCCGTACTGATACCCATTTTGAGCAATTTACTCATCCTGCGTATTGCTACCGGGTTGATATATTTCCTATAATTGGGCTCTTTTACATATAAGCAACCTGAATCATCACCAAAAACATTTTGCAAAAAGCCATCATCCTCAAAATGCTGCTGAGGAGAAGTAACCACTATGGACGATATGTATACAGGCTTCATCATGGCTTACTGAATACTAATGAAACATTATTACCTCCAAACCCGAACGAATTACTAAGCACATGGTTGATGTTCATTTGCTCAGCTTCAGTAACAGGTTCTATTTCCAACTCATCCATCTTAGTTCTGTAGTTGAGGTTGGGCAGGCTAACCTGGTTTTGCATAGCCAGGATACTGAATATCGCCTCAATGGAGCCTGCAGCAGCAAGCGTATGGCCGGTAAATGGTTTGGTAGAGCTGAAAACAGGTTTCCTGTTGGCAAATAAGCGTTGCAGCGCCTTCCCTTCTGAGGCATCATTATTGATGGTTGCAGTACCATGTGCGTTTACATAGTCAATATCATCAGCCGACAGTTTTGCTTTTTGCAATGCCAGTTGCATCGTCATTAATGCTCCGTCACCATCGGGCGAGGGTGCTGTGGGGTGATAGGCATCGTTTGTGTTACTGTAGCCACTAAGCACTGCCATAATAGTAGCACCACGTGCGACAGCATCCGATTCATTTTCCAGTAATAGATACCCTGCACCTTCCCCAAGGTTCAGCCCAAAGCGTGTTTGGTCGAACGGGCGGGAAGCTTCTTTATCAACATTCTTCAGCGAGTTAAATCCGTTTAGTGTAAAACGGCTTAGTGCATCGCAGCCGCCACAAACAGCTCTTTTTACTATACCTTGTTGTATCAACCTGCTGCCAAGCATAATGGAATTTGCTGAAGAAGAGCAAGCCGTGCTTATAGTCGCGGTAAATGGTTTGATCTTAAAGTACTGAGCAATATTTAGTGTACTCTCCGCACAGTCAAGCGTATCAATATACTTGATAAAGCTGCCATCCTGTTTGTCTGAAATAAAATCCGGGTACATATCTTCTACAGAGCACATACCTCCAACGGTGTTGGCATTTACCAAGGCAAGCGGCTCATCCTGTAACAGTTGTAAACCTGTTTTATTTACAAGCTCCTGCATGGCTACAAGTGCCAGCAAAGTTGTGCGGGTATAGCCGTTGTCCCCAGTAGGCAGGTCAAGCATAGCGGCAAGTTCGTCGTTTGATAGATCCACTTCTCCAAGGAGAAACTCTGACGCATGCCTGGTTGTAAGATGTACGGGATACTTCAGCCCGGTTTTCTTGTTGGCAAGTGCATGCCAATGCTGCTCCTCACCAATACCGAGTGCTGAGATGATACCTGTTGATGTAATGACAATTCTCTCCGACATTCCGGATGTACAGTGGTTATACTGTTCGGTGTTCCTGAATATATGCAGCCATAGACTCTACAGACTCCAGCACTTTACGTCCTTCGCGGGCATCTTCTATTTTGATACCGTAATTACGCTCCAGCAGCACCATAAGCTCCAGCGAATCAATACTGTCAAGTCCTAACCCCTCACCAAACAAAGGTGCGCTGTCGTCAATATCCCCTGGTTTCATTCCTTCCAGGTTCAGCGACTCAATGATCTGTAGTTTGAGGGTATTTTTCAATTCTTCCATATAATAAGTTCAAATATCGGTCAAAAATAAGCATTCACTACGTAATGATGCCGGCAAGTATTTATATATCAAAAGATTTATCTACGATCAGTTCTTTTTGTTGCTGTGCATGCTGCTTGGCAAAACCGGTAGCTGACGCTGCACTTGCCGGACGGGTAATATATGAATCGACAGAAAACTCCTCCTGGTTCATATACAAATATCCTGCGGCACCCATATTACGCGGTTCTTCCTGTACCCACACCCACTCTGCTTTCTTGTATTTTTCTTTCAGTTCATTCAACTGCTTGACAGGCAGCGGATAAATCTGTTCAAGGCGTACTATTGCAACATCCGTGCGCTTTTCTTCTATCTGCTTTTCACTCAGGTCGAAATAAACTTTACCGCTGCATAACAATACACGCTTCACCTTGCTCGCTGTTTTGATGCCGGCGTCATCAATTACCTCCCTGAAGCCTCCATTAGTGAATTCTTCAATTGAAGAGTAAGAACGCACATGTCTCAGGTTGGCTTTGGGAGAGAAGTTGACCAATGGTTTGCGGAAGTCCCATGCCATCTGCCTGCGGAACATGTGGAACAGGTTTGCGGCTGTAGTAATGTTCGTCACTACGATATTGTCTTCAGCACAAAGCTGCAGGAAACGCTCCAGCCTTGCAGATGAGTGTTCCGGCCCTTGCCCCTCATATCCGTGTGGCAGCAACATAACCATGCCGCTCATTTTGCGCCATTTGGTTTCTGCTGATACGATATACTGATCAATAACAGTCTGGCAGCCGTTGGCGAAATCACCAAACTGTGCTTCCCATATAGTCAAAGCGTTCGGGTTAGCTATTGAATAACCATATTCAAAACCCAGTACTGCAAATTCACTCAATAATGAGTTATATACTTTAAACGCATCTGGATTATCTGAAATCGTACTCAGCCTGTTGTAGCCTGTTTTGTCGCTATCATCGTGCAATACTGAGTGACGATGTGAGAAAGTACCGCGCTCTACGTCCTGGCCGCTCATACGTACTATCTTTCCATCAGCTATAAGACTGGCGTATGCAAGTAACTCTCCGGTTGCCCAGTCAAGTTTCTGCTCGTCTTCATATAGCTTCACCTTATCTTCCAGCAACTTTTTGATCTTCCTGAGCGGCTTAAAACCATCAGGGATACTCATAAGTTTATGAAACAAAGTGTCTACCTCTTCAGCTGTAATAGCTGTTACAGGAGAACTACCAAAGTCTTCATGCTTTGAATGTCTCAGGCTGCTCCAAGCTTTTTCAGGTTCCTGCAGGTTATAAGGCAATGGCTTTTCTTTCACCTCATCCAACCTCTGCTGCAGATCATTCCAATACCTCTCCTCCATTTCTTTCGCCAGTTTCTTGGCATCAGAAGTACCGCTTGCTAATAGCTGCTGTGTATATTTTTCTCTCGGGTTAACGTGCTTTTTGATCAGCTCGTACAGTTTAGGCTGCGTGAAGCTTGGGTCGTCTCCTTCGTTATGGCCATGCTTACGATAGCATACCATATCTATAAAGAAGTCGCCATGATACTTCTGCCTGTAGTGTACAGCGATCTCACACGCTTTGACAACCGCTTCAGGGTCATCTCCATTTACGTGTAGTACCGGCGCATGAACCATTGCAGCAATACTCGTACAGTAATTAGCTGAACGTGCATCGTAGAAATCAGTTGTAAAACCTATCTGGTTATTAATAACGAAGTGGATAGTACCTCCCGTATAATAGCCTTCCAGCTTGCTCATCTGCAGCAACTCATAAACTACACCCTGACCTGCTATCGCAGCATCACCATGTATCAATATCGGCAATACACTGTCGTAATCACTATTATAAATAGCATCCGCTTTCGCCCTGGCAAAACCTGTAACAACGGGATCTACCACCTCCAGGTGCGAAGGGTTGGGTGTCAACTGTACGTTCACTTCCTTACCTGCCGGCGTGATGATATTTGAACGGAAACCCAGGTGATACTTTACGTCACCGCTACCCATGGTAGTATCGGGCGGTACATAACCTTCAAATTCTGAAAATATCTGCTCGTAGGTTTTCTTCAGAGTGTTAGCCAATATGTTCAGGCGGCCACGGTGAGCCATACCTATTACAACTTCCTTTACACCGGTTTCGGCAGCGGAGTTAATTATCGTATCTAATGCCGGGATCGTACTTTCACCACCTTCCAGGCTGAAACGTTTCTGGCCTATGTATTTTTTGTGCAGGAACTCTTCGAACATCACACCTTCGTTCAGCTTCTCCAGTATCCTCTTCTTCTTCTCAATTGGCAACTCCTCATCCATCATCTGCTCAAACTCACGCTCTATCCATTCGCACGTGCTTTGATCATTGATATATGTATATTCTATACCTACGTTGCCGGTATATATTTTCTTCAGCTTGGCAAGAATATCTTTCAACTTCGCCTTGCCCATTTTCAATCTCACTCCTGCATGGAATTCTGTCTCCATATCGGCCTCACTCAGCCCGAAATAATGCAGGTCTAACTGTGGCTTGCGGTCGATCCTTTCCCTGATGGGGTTGGTAGTAGCTACCAGGTGGCCTCGCTTGCGGTATGCGCGAATGAGCCAGAACACTCCCACTTCTTTGGCCAGCTGCTCATCTGTTATCGCCGCCCTGTCTGCATATATAGGCTCTTCCTCCACAACCGCACCATTCCCGTTGAGTTTTGAAGAGGCAAAATCAAAACCTTCAAAGAATTTTTTGAATTCATCATCAACAGAACTTGGGTCTTTTAGAAAATCCTGATATAGAGACTCTATATAGGCCGGGTGTGAATTCATCACATAAGAAAAATCTTTCATCGTACTACCGCAATTTGGTATGCTTTCTTTCTAATTTACTTGTCACTTTCTGTTGTATTAACAAAATGTGACCCACAAAGTTAATAGCTATTGATCAATTGTAGCAATCGCAACCTATAAAAGGTGTCAATTTGCATGCAAATATACTTTAATGCTATTTATTTCAACAAAACCCAGCTAAAGCCAAACCTGATCATAGCATCCTGTGCCGGATAGCCGGGCAGGTTGATATAATTACCGGGGTTAAATAGTTGTTGAAACTGGTCGACCATTACATAGGCTCTGAAACGCTTGATCTTGAAATTAAAGAACAGCGCATATACAGGATCGTTGGTCAGCAAATAAGTGTCGTTATAATAGAACCTGTTAAATATGGGACTGTAGCGTGCCGTATTATACGGGCTATGGTATCTCATTTGTCCTCCTATAGCCACCTTCAAAGCATTCCTGAAAATATAACGCTCATAACTCAATTGATGCCTGCCCATCAGCAACGGTACGTTCACAGGCGCACCTGCCGCAAATTGCTGGTACAATATTTCATTATCCAGCACAACTCCTCTCCATTTAAAGGCCTTCTGAGCTGACACCTGTAACAGGTTGAATGCAGGAGCGTACTGGTCAGGGAGTTGTCCTGCGTTCATATACAGGTAATTGCTCACCAGGTAGTTCCTGATACCTATATTAAAATGGTACCTGCTGCTGGCCACCTCAAAGTATAATTTCGTAATGCTTTCCTTATTGAAGGTGTTAGTAATAGTATCGTACTGGTTGATATATGTTGTATAGTTATATGGCGCATTATTGATATTCTGCTGAACACCTGCTTTTAAGACAGCCAGTCCATCACCCACGCCTTTGCCTAAGGCCAGGTGCAATAATGAATTGCCGGCTGCAGCACCTGTAACGTAGAACTTTGCTTCTCCTGAATAAAAGAACTGCCCGTCCTCTACGGCATCTTTTCGCACCTGTGCAATGATGTAATTGCTTGTAATGGTCACGAACTCTGCATCAACCAGGAAACGGGTGGAGAATTTGTCAATCTGCAACCCTGCCCCAGCACTGAACTGCACCTGCTTATCTTCTTTACCTAAAAAACCATTCAGCAACAATGCATTGTCAAATGTATTGAGCTTTTGCCTTGTGAATACTGAGTCTGAACCATCGCCCACGAAAGCCTGAGCAAAAAATGGCGCATACCTTAGTGAGTCCGGGCGAAGGTCTTTATATGTAAGTTGCTGATTGCTGAGCCTTGAGTGATGACTGATACTGAAACGAGGAATATACTCTATACTCATTTTCGTAGAGTCTTCGTTATACAGGGTATCAGTCTTGCCCCATGAATAGCCGTGTTGCAGTACCACACTGTAATCGCGCAATGTATTTGTCACCAGCGAGCGTGGAACAGTCGCACTTGAAGCTGCTGCATTGGCATATGCTATATCCAGGTTGCTACGCTCGTTGAAGTCTTCATTGGTCAGCTGCGAAGTATCGATAATACCACCGTTCTCATCTTGTATATTCTTGTTATATACTACACCTGCTTTTAGTTTGTACCTACGGTTGATACTCTGGTAGTTGGTAGAAAAAGAACCGGCGTCGTGAGAAGTACGCTGCAACAGGAAAAAACCTTGTGAACTGACCCTGTTATATTCGAAAGCGAAGTTCCAGTTAGGCTTAATATTTTGGGTATGCAGTATGCTCACCTGTTGCTCCAGCTTACTTCCCAGCCTGAAATCAAATACAGAGTACGGTGCGGTGGTATTATAAAAGCGCAGGCTATCAGCATCTATCCTGTATATATCCAGTGCCTTGTACCCTAAGGTCGGTCCCAGTCTGTCTTCAGGCGTAAACATCAGGTTTTGCGTTGCTGTACCGTAGTTACCCAGGTCAACACGCCAGGGTTGCAGATATGATTTCCTGTGATAAGTATGAATACTGCTGTCTGGGCTATGTATATTATCGGAGTTAAGGTACTTGTATCGCACTTTTATATTCACATCAACGCTATGCCACTCGTCTGTGTTCGACTTATCAAATTGAAGGGAGTCGCTTTTAGGCTCGTCCTGCAAGCTTAACGGAGCACCGGGCTGTTGTTGCGCAAATACATGATTACAACACATTACCGACACCCAGAATATAAAAATGGCTGCTACCCTTTTACGTATATGTGTTCTTCCTTTCAAAGAGTGGCAAAGTTAAGCCAATAGATGTTATATATATAGTAAAGTAAGCAGGGAAGCTACTATTCTTCATAGCCGGGGTTAGGTATCTCATTTACCTGTACCCCTTCTTCAAGGTGCTCATTGGGCAGTTCGCGGAAATGTCGCTGCTCTATAGTATCTATAGCCGCCTTACGCTGCAGGTGCTGCCCTACTATTTCCTTTATGTTTTTGCCTGCCAGGCTCAGTATATCATTTTTCTGGCGGATGGCCCTTGCACTTCTTGCCAAACCATAGAACAATAAAGCTATCAGCCCGAAAGCAGCGTATATAGCAATAATAAAGGCCTGTATATTTATCCACCCAAGGCTTCTGAACTCTGATTTGAAGCGCAGTTCAGAAAGGATATAAAATGGATATATCTTATCAATAAAGAACAGGAAAGCTATGATACCAATTGCCAGCAGATAGCATATCACTTCGGAGAATATTAATGCTCCCTTACCAATGAGACGTTGAGCAGCCGGCTTTCTGAGTGAAGTACCTAAAGGATCTAATAGCTCTACCTGCTCGTAGATCATCTTTTTCTGCTCTTTGAAATCCCTTAAAAAATCATCCTGTAACCTTGTAGAGGTCATAATCCTATATATTGGCGGTAACACAAATGTAACATTGCGTTTGATTCCCGCAAATGGGAAACAGAAAATAAGTTTCCACATTTTATTAGCATTTATGTTTATAAAGACCGACAGTTTTCGGAACTTTGCGCATCTTACAGCAAAGCGTAAAACATAAAGTACAATAATGACAATATGTTTTATGTTAATTATTACAACTATATAAGTTATTTACTTAAATAGTTAATTGTACAATACATGAAGAATAAAAAGGAGATCAACCGCAGAAGGACGTTCGCCATCATCTCGCACCCGGATGCAGGTAAAACTACACTTACCGAGAAGCTGCTGCTTTTTGGTGGTGCTATACAGGTAGCAGGTGCCGTGAAAAGCAACAAGATAAAAAAGCATGCTACCAGCGACTTTATGGAAATAGAGAAGCAGCGTGGTATATCCGTGGCTACTTCGGTTATGTGTTTTGAGTACAGGGATACACTTATCAACCTGCTGGATACTCCGGGCCACAAGGACTTTGCTGAAGATACTTACCGTACACTGACAGCTGTAGACAGTGTTATATTAGTAATAGACGGTGTGAATGGCGTGGAGGAACAAACGAGAAAACTGGTAGAGGTATGCCGTATGAGGGACACCCCTGTCATTGTGTTCGTCAACAAAATGGACCGTGACGGTAAGTTCCCTTTCGACCTGCTGGATGAAATAGAAAAAGAACTGAACCTGAGCCTGCACCCGATGACCTGGCCTATTAATATGGGTAAAGAGTTCAAAGGTGTGTACAACCTGCACGACAAAAGCCTGAACCTGTTTACCGCCAGCCAAAAAGCTACTGAAGAAAACACCGTGCCTATACCGGACCTGAACGACAAACTACTGGACGAGAAAGTGGGTGAACGTGACGCAAATCAACTGAGGGAAGATGCTGACCTGCTGGAAGGTGTGTATGGAGAACTGGATAAAGAGGCCTACCTGAAAGGTGAAGTAGCACCGCTTTTCTTTGGTAGTGCTGTAAACAACTTTGGCGTAAAAGAATTGCTGGATACTTTTATTACTATATCCCCAAAACCACTTGGCAGAACAACCAGCAGCAGGTTTGTAGAGCCTGATGAGGATAAGTTTTCGGGGTTCATATTTAAGATACATGCCAACCTGGACCCAAGACACAGGGACAGAATAGCGTTTTTACGTGTTGTATCGGGCGAGTTTAAAAGGAATACTTACTTCAAACATACCCGACTGGATAAAGACATACGTTTCAGCAACCCATATTCTTTTATGGCGCGCGAGAAAGAAGTAGTAGACAGCGCCTACCCCGGTGATGTGGTAGGACTTTATGATACCGGCAGCTTTAAGATCGGGGATACACTTACTGAGGGTGGCGAACCGTTGCAATTCACAGGTATACCAACATTCTCACCGGAGATATTCAAAGAGCTGGTAAACAAAGACCCGATGAAAACCAAACAACTGGACAAGGGTATCCGCCAGTTGACGGATGAAGGTGTTGCGCAGTTATTTACACAGCACGGAGGCAACCGCAAAATAATCGGTTGCGTAGGAGAACTACAGTTTGAAGTGATACAGTACAGGCTGTTGCAGGAATATGGAGCATCATGCGCATTCAACCCGCTTAGCTTCTACAAAGCATGTTGGATAACAGGCGACAAAAAGAAAATAGACGAGTTCGTCCGCTTTAAGCAGGCCAATATTATGGAAGACAAAGACGGTAACCTTGTGTACCTGGCACAAAGTGAATGGTTCCTGAATACAGAAAAACAGAATAATCCTGATATTCAATTCCACTTTACCAGCGAGTTCAAGACTGCTATGGTGTAGCAAACATAATAGTAACGTAATACAATAGCCCGTGCAATATTGCACGGGCTATTGTATTCTTATATGCAGGTATAGAATAGTGGATTTCTTCCGGTTGAACAGAAATCTTATTTTAGTAGAGCTACAGACCTGAACAATCACAGCAATAATGCTGTTTACTGTAAGGAATGTTGTCAGAACATGTCTATATATACGCCCTTCAACGCTTATTTACAAAAGCAATCAACACAATGACCTTAACAGAACAATACCAACAAGTACGGCAAAGAACCGAGGAGCTTTGTGAACCACTGAAAACAGAAGACTATATTCCTCAGCCGGTACCATATGTCAGTCCTCCCAAGTGGCATATAGCGCATGTTACATGGTTTTTTGAGGAGATGATACTGAAACAGTTTATGGATGGATATAAAGAGTATCACCCTGACTTCTGTTACCTGTTCAATAGTTACTATAACACAGTTGGAGAAAGGACACTTCGTGCAGAACGTGGCAATATTACACGCCCGGGCGTTGATGAGGTATTTGCTTACAGGAAATATGTAGATGAGCACATGGCTCAATTCCTCGCAAATAGCTTAACAGATGAAGTGACAGATCTATTATTATTAGGCTTAAACCACGAGCAGCAACACCAGGAGCTTTTCATAACCGATCTTAAATACTCGTTAGGACACAACCCGATATTTCCTGTTTACAAAGAAGGCTTTAACCTGTTGCAAGACCACAACAGCCAAACAGGTTTTGCACATGTAGATGAAGGTGTTTATGAAGCCGGATTTGACGGTGATGGATTTTGTTATGACAATGAGTTGGGCAGGCATAAAGTGTACCTGCATGCATTTGACATCAGCAAATCGTTGGTTACAAATGGTGAGTATTTAGAATTTATGGACGCAGGTGGCTACAAACAATTTAACTACTGGCTGGACGAGGGCTGGGCATGGGTCAATGAAAACAACATTCAATCGCCACTGCACTGGCACAATATAAACGGCGAATGGTATTATTATACATTAGCGGGTCTCCAAAAAGTTGACCATGATGCGATACTGGCGCATGTGAGCTATTATGAAGCTAATGCCTATGCTGCATGGAAAGGCATGAGGCTGCCTACTGAATTTGAATGGGAGATAGCAAGCGACCAATTTGATTGGGGAAAGCGTTGGGAGTGGACCAACAGTGCCTACCTGCCCTACCCCGGATTTAATATCGCAGCCGGTGCCGTAGGCGAATACAATGGTAAATTCATGGTCAACCAGATGGTACTACGCGGTGCATCAGTAGCTACCTCACAACACCACAGCCGCAAAACTTACAGGAACTTTTTTCACCCACATTTTCAGTGGCAATTTTCAGGTATAAGATTAGTAAAATGAACGAAGCATTTAAACAGGACGTAGATAAAGGGCTAAGCTCATCACCCAAGCAATTACTCTCCAAGTACTTTTACGATGAGGTAGGCGATGCCTTATTCGTCAAGATCATGAATATGCCGGAGTACTACCTGACCAATGCAGAATACGAGATATTCACACAGCAGGCAGAAAGTATCATCAATGCATTTGAGGTAGAAGGTGAAGCGCTTGAACTGATAGAACTCGGGGCAGGTGATGGCACTAAAACCATTGAGTTGCTTAAAGTATTGCAGCACAAAGCTGACTTCACTTACATACCAATAGACATATCTCAGAATGCACTCGACCTGCTTACAGAAAGACTTTCAAAGGAAGTACCCGGTGTTAAGGTCAGTCCGCTACAAGGTGACTATTTCAGTGTACTGAGCGAAATAAAAGAGCATACAGCCCGCAAAGTTGTACTATTCCTAGGGTCTAACATAGGCAATATGCTGGACCATAACGCACGCAGGTTTATCCAACAGCTCACAGAACAGCTCAACAAGGGCGACAAGTTATTACTTGGCGTTGATCTGAAAAAAGACGCAGGTATCATTCTGCCGGCTTACAACGACGCACAGGGTATTACCAGAGCTTTCAACCTGAACCTTTTGACACGTATCAACAGGGAACTGGGTGGCAATTTTGACATTGATAGGTTTGAACACAGACCACTATACAACGAAGTACTTGGCCAGGCCGAAAGTTATATACAAAGTACAGCTGAACAGGATGTATATATCGAAGCTACCGGAAAGACCTATCATTTCGACAAGGACGAACGTATACATATGGAGATATCCAGAAAATACGATGATAACGCTATAAAAGATATTACCGCAGATACAGGCTTGCAACTGAAACAAAAATTCACGGACAGTAAAAACTATTTTGCCGATTACTTACTGGCAATGCAATAAAAACAGAATTATGAAAGCAACATGGAATGGCAAAGTAATTGCCGAAAGCGACGAAACAAGAGTAATAGAGGGCAACCACTATTTCCCGCCAAACAGTATTAACAAAGAATACTTTAAAGACAGTAACACCCATACTGTTTGCCCATGGAAGGGTACCGCATCATACTACAATGTAGTAGTAGATGATAAAGAAAATGCTGACGCTGCATGGTATTACCCTGAAGTTTCGCAGCTGGCCGAGGCTATAAAAGGTTATGTAGCCTTCTGGAAAGGAGTTGAAGTGAGTAAATAGATATTAATTTATCGTTTGTATCTTAAAGGTGAATATATATTCATAAACAGAAGATATCTCTCAAACGAAAAGGCATATCATTAAAAGACTGAACCATGCAGTGTTTTGGCCACCAATGTTGCTGCTGGTCATTGCACTTATTTTCAGCCTGGCAGACAAAGAGGTTTTTCTTGAAGCTGTAAACAGTGCCAACACATGGATACTCAACCATTTCGACAAGGCATTTAGCTTTACTTCATTCATCATGGTGATACTATGTATTGCCATTTTCTTTTCCCCGATAGGCAATATCAAAATAGGCGGCCCGGATGCAAAGCCTTTGTTGAACAAGTACCGTTGGTTCTCAATAGTACTGTGCACTACAATAGCCGTGGGCATATTATTCTGGGGCTCTGCTGAACCGCTCTATCATTTATCATCACCTCCAAAATCACTCCCTGGTGATACAGACCTTGTTGGCTTCAGCATGTCTACTATGTATATGCACTGGAGTTTTACGCCTTACGCCATTTACACCATTCCGGCTTTGTTATTTGCATTAGGCTACTACAACATGAAGCGCAGGTTTTCGTTAAGCACCATGCTCTTCCCTATCGCAAAAAACACCAACAAAAAATGGTGGTCTGTGATACTGGATAACATATGTCTTTTCGCTTTAGTAGCAGGCATGTCCGCATCATTAGGAGCAGGTATATTAAGCATATCAGGTGGTGTGCAAAAACTGGCAGATATGCCGGACAGCACTTTACTTACAGGCACGATAGCCCTATTTATTGTCCTGTCCTTTACCATATCTGCCGCAACAGGGCTGCTGAAAGGCATACGTATATTGTCGTCTATCAACGTGATGATATTCCTGCTACTCGTACTGCTGGTTGTTATTGTTGGCCCTGCAAAAGAGCTGCCAGGCTATATGGCAAGAGGCATAAAAGAATATGTTTCAAACTTCATTCCACACAGTTTATCTTTTGGCAGTTTCAGTGATAAGACATGGACTCACTCATGGACTACATTTTACTGGGCCAACTGGATGGCATGGGCGCCTGTATCTGCGCTGTTCCTCGGGCGGATAGCATATGGTTATACAGTTCGCCAGTTCATAATCTTCAACTGGTTCATACCTGCATTATTCGGCATACTCTGGATGACTGTATTCAGCGGCACCAGTATCTACCAGGAACTGAACAATGGATACCTATTAGGCAAATCACTACAGGAACAGGGGCCGGAGTCCGTGATGTATAATATCGTGAGTACATTTCCCTTTACCGGCTTTTTCATCATCATCTTCCTTGTAACTATGTTCATTTCTTATGTTACCGCTGCCGACTCTAATACAGAAGCTATGGCAGGCATCAGTACGGAAGGTTTATCGCCCGATAGCCCCGAGCCACCGGGCTATATTAAATATTTATGGGGATTTCTGATCGGTATTGTAGCATGGATGATGGTGAGTTTTTCAGGCATATCAGGTGTAAAGATGCTCAGCAACCTTGGCGGGCTTCCCGCACTCTTTTTGCTTATGCTCTGTTGTATCAGTATGATTATGCTGCTTTTCAGGAGTAAAAGGTTGCAATAGTCAAAAGTCCTTGCGCATGTGATAACCGATTATCCTGAACCCTTGTTTTATCCAGAATGCTACTCCTTTATGATTAGACACATAGCAATTCAACTCTGAAGCCACACAACCCTGCTTCTTGCCATAGTCATATATCCATTCCATCATCTGCTCACCAATACCCTTATTCCTGTAATCAGGGTGTATCACTACGTTATCAGCTTCTATATGCTTGCCTACATAATATTTATCCAGTATCCAGAGTCCAGAAATACCAATAAGCGTATCACCATCATACACACCTACGCACTCATAGTTATGTGTCTTCATACCCGTAAGCCTGTCTTGCAAAACCTCATCAGTTAGTTTATCATCCAGCAAACGCAGTAGCGGGAATATATCCTCCAGCCTGTCCTGTGGTATAAGTTGAATTTGGTACATGCAATAAAATTAAGCAGAAACTACATGGCTCCAAGTGCCGATGGCAAATTCATAGCACGCCTCCATGCCGACAATTGCCCAAGGTGCATAGCCTCGTGGTTGATGCACATAAAAACACGCAGGTCGTACACAGTAGGCATGAATTTATGGAAACGCCACTTAATTGGCCTGTGCAATCTGTCATCGGGTATCTTGTGCATCCACTCTTTTACCAGTTCATGCTGGCGGGAAAGCTCCGCTAATAGCTCTTCTTTTGAAGGATATTTAGACGCATCATCTTCAGGCATAGTCGGATCTCCCGGGCCTTTGCGGAGGAAAAGCTCCTTCCACCCTTCCGGCATGTCAAAAGTACCACCAAGGTCTTCAGCCATCATAGCACTACCTGATACCAAATGCCCGAGTGTAAATGCAGGGTGACTTACCAGTCCGGGCCCCGGAACAATGGTCATTTGTTCTTCAGCCAGGTCTTTTACCAACTCTTCCGCAAATGCAAGGTTAAAATCATACTGGTGAATAATGTGCTGTAACATAGTTTTACTTGTTCAGTTTCTTCAATAGTTTCTCTACCCTTTTCTTCTGCGAATCTTTTTCAAGGTCGCTCATTCTATTGTTCAAGATACTGATAAATTGTTTTTTGTACTGTTCAGTAACAACCGGCATTGCTTTTTCCGCATACATGGGAAACTGGTTAGGTGCCGCTTTCATCAAATGTTCAAACAGCAGCGGCATGGTTTCCTCTACCAGCTTTTCGTTGCGGGACAGTTTCACCAACACGCCGGCCACTCCGTCTTTGGTTATTACAGAGCCTTTTTCCCCGGCATCCAGAATTTCCGTAAGGTGCTCATAAACATCTTCAGGCGCCACGGCAGATACAGCATCGATAGCGATCATAGCCCCCCACACCATCCTGTTGTTCTTATCTTTCAATTGCGCCAGGAAGTTTTGCAGATAGTCTTTAATCAGTGCCGGCTCTATCGCTCCGACCTCGTACAATACTTTGATACTGTCATGCCGTATGTCCTTCTTTTTATGTGTTAACAGCTGTGCCAGTTCTTTCACAGCCTGCTTGTCCTGTGTTGCGGCAATTTTTTGCGCCAGCTCTACGTTTGGCACTTCATCTCTTCTTCCGATCGAAAAAGCCAGTTGATCTATCACACTCATTTCACTATAGTTTTTAAAGTATCAGTATTTAAAATGTAGTCAGCGGGTTTATAATGTTCAACAATATAGTCCAGTGCCTGCTTTTGTGTATAATATGAAAAGTTCCTGTACCTGTAGTGCACATCTACTATCTCCAGCAAAGCCTTATCTGCCAGCTCCTTATTTTGCCAGCCATGCAAATGAGCTATTACCTTTTCAAGGCAGCCTTTCTTATAGGCAATCTGCCCCAACACATGCACCAATGTATTCCTTACCCTTGCCGTCTTGTCAAACTCCAGCCTTTGCAGCATAGGCAAAATATCTTCAGGGTGTGTACGGCCTCTCAGTTCTATACCATGGCATATTTCTCTTCTTATTTCTTTGTCAGGATGCTCCAGGTATTGCGCCGCCCATACTAAAACGGGCACGGGGTTTACCTGTCCCATTTTCTTTACAGAACCGATCACTGCATTCCTGACTGTGTGATGGTCGTCAAACAACGCAGTATCAAAAAAGTGTTGAACTGAAACAAAGTCCGTCTTGCCTATTTCTCCCGCGGCATTCACAACTGTCTGCCTTATGCTGAACTGCTGTTGTTTATACAGCTTTTCAAGAGTTTTAATAATAACATCCAACAGCTCAGGATGATGCTTGTATATTTTCGCTACTGCTAAGTAACCCGCCTTTCTTATATAAGTATCCTTGTCAGAAAAGTATAGCAACAAGTTGCCGTTTGTCCCATCACGAAGATCACCCAGTATAGCATCATCTATTTTCCGTACCAGTATTACCCTTTCTTCCTTATCCAGGTCGTAAAACGACATACACAATAATTTAGGGTTTACCCTGCCAACGTTCCAGGTTAGGAATACCCTTTACCAGCATACCTGCCATAAAGCCCGGAAACCCCATCGATCTCAGTTTATTTTTCACATACTCCTGCATTTCTTCAGCAGTCATATCTTTTGCCACGAATTCGCCATTTTGATAACAATAGCTGCAATATTTTTCGCTCTTGCTCCCATCAGCATTAGTACCTCCACCGTTTTTATCCTTATCCAGTGGCATGCTGCAACTCTGGCAATTCTTATATGTACTCATGTTTTAGTATTTCTACGCAAAGGTAAAACTGCTTGTGACAACCCTATGTCACAACATTATTCTGTTCTTATATTTTTTTCAGACAACTGTACCAGGTAAGTCGTCAATGGGTCTTTATCCCTTAACTCAAAATGCTCCTTTAATATATTATATGCCTGTATCCTGTCTATCCTAAAATCGCGGTATTCTTTCCTTAACCTGCACCAGCCTATCAGGTGCCAGCCAAGCCCGTACTGTGTAATGCCTACCGGTTCTATTACCCTCTTCGACCCTTCACCTGCTGCATTTATGTACGACATTTCCAGCAAGCGCTGCTCTGCTATAGCACGTTGTAACTCAAAAAGACTGTCCGTTGGCCTGTACCCCAGCTCCTTACCCGTTGAAGTATAAACCCTTATCCGCTCATCTATTGCATCCAGATGCTCTTTATCAGAATAGCGCAATACTGCCTTTATCTTGGTGGATAGACTTTCCAGTTCTTTATCCAGGCTTTTATCAAGGTATTTCTTTATCAGCTTTTCCGATATCAGCAGTGCCGTCGCCTCTTCCTTTGTTATCATCATGGGCGGCAGGTAATAACCTTCCATGATACGGTATCGCTTATCATCCTGGTATATAGGCACACCCGCTTCTATCAAGGCATTTACATCCCTGTATATGGTGCGCTTACTCACCTCGTACTTATCAGCAAGAAAGTCTATACCTACTGATTTCTTAGACTGTATGGTTATCAATAATGATGTTAATCTGTCTATGCGATTCACAAGCCTAAATTACCCTTTTCATTTAACAAAAATAACAACCGATTGATTATCAATTACTTAAAACGAATATTTTGTTAACCGTTTGTTAGCGGGTTGCAAACACGTGGTTAACCAAGGGCGAAAATTTCTCCTGAGGCACTTTCGCGTCGCATCTTTGTATCAACAAACGAACAAACAACTAAATCAATCAAACTAAAAACAAACAAAAACAACAATTATGAAAAAGATCATCGCAATCGCAGTTTTCGCTTCTTTCGGTTTCGCAGCTAATGCGCAAGACCAGGCTAACCAAACATCTTCTGCTTCTCAAACAACTAATCTTGTGCTGAGCAACGCAATCGAGATCACTTTTACAGGTAACTCAAGTGCTACAGGTGCTGATGTTACTATCCCTTTCACAACTGTTAACGACTACGCTAACGGTGTTGAGAGTGATGCACAGGAACTGAAAGTTCGTTCTAACAAGAATTTTTCAGTAGCTGTTAAAGCAAATGCTGCTAATTTCTCTTACACAGGTACTACTTCTCCTGCTCCTACAATGCCAGTTAGTGGTGTATTGGCTGTAAAAGTTACAGCAAACGGTACAGGTGGTTCTATAGCTAACCCTTTCTCTTCTACTGCTTACGCTACTTTAACAAGTGCTAACCAGGACCTGATCACAACTGCTGATCGTGGTGGTAACCAGACTTTCAGTGTAAAGTACAAGGCTACTCCGGGTTTTGCTTACCCTGCAGGTACTTACGCAGTAGATGTGGTTTACACAGCTACACAGGAATAATATATATAACAGGATAAAGGAGAGAAAGTCAACATCTGATCTTTTTCATCCTTATACGATCGGCCCCGCTATGGGGCCTTTCTTTTTTCTATTATTACCCGTCTTATATGCTGAACAATTCTAAAAAAATGTTATTTAACCCGTATTCAGGCCTATACGTAGCTGCACATTACTGGTTAATACATACTATTTATTTAGTTTAGCCACATAAAAAAAGACAAGGAATGAGAAAGTTATTGGCATTCACAGCCTGTATCATATTGATTGGAACTAATGCTATAGCAAAAGACAAGGACAAAGAACTGGATAGCGTTGTAACTCATTGGAAAAACCTCGCTAAATTCAATGGCAGCGCGCTGGTAATGCAGCATGGCAAAGAGCTGTTATACAAAGGCTATGGCATCAGGGCGGTAGACTATGGTAATATCAGTGCGGAAAAGACGCTTTATATGATAGGCGGCGCTACGGAAATGTTCACATCGGCAATAGTTTTCAAACTGCAGGAAGAAGGCAAACTCTCTATTAATGATACATTATCTAAATACCTACCTGATTTTCCTAACAGCAGGAAAATAACGCTGAAGCACCTCCTGTCTCACAGTTCAGGTATTTATGACTATATGAATAATGACAGCCTGTACACCATTGGAGTAGTAACCCCGGTTGAAAGGTCGGTAATGCTGTCTTACTTCAAAAACAAACCACTGGCATTCAAACCCGGTTCGCAGGTGCAGTACTCTACTTCCAACTATTACCTGCTGGGTATGGTTATTGAAAAAGCAGCTGATACCAACTACTATGCAGCAATGCGCAAGTACATTCTCGATCCGCTGGGTATAGAGAACTCCGGTTTCAACTTCGGCGGTTTTGCCAGCTGGGACAAAGCACAGGGTTACAGCATCCTTAATACTATGCGTTTTATACCTGCATTCAATATAGACTCTACCATAAGCTATGCCGCGGCAGGGCTGTTTACCAGCGCCGAGGGTATGAAAAAATTCTTCAACGCTATGATGAGTAACAAAATACTTAAAAAGAGCAGTTGGGAAACTATGACCACTGAACAAGGTGGTGGCTTTGCATATGGCTGGCAGGTAAAAGATATATACGGCAAAAAGGCCATCGGCCATACCGGGGAAACATATGGTTTTGCCAGCACCTTCTTTATGATACCCGAAGACAGTACAGTTATCATACTCATGAACAATGACTTTGAAAGTGAAGTATTCATGATAGCTGATGATATTGCGGCCGTGCTGTACGATCAACCGTATGAACTGCCTGCACGCAGGGAGGCAGTCTTCCTGGAGCAACGCAGGCTGGAAAGCTACGAGGGCAGGTATGAGTTTCCTGACGGTGCCGACCTTAATGTATACGCTCGCGACAAGCTGCTATGGGGCAAAATGACCAATGGCGAAGAATTCACCATGCTGGCAGACAAAAAAATGGATGAGTTCTTTATGTCCTCAGTCGATGTGGAGTTCTACTTCATTCGCGAAAAAGGTACCAACCTGGTTACCGATGTCATAGTAAGACAGAACAGGAAAGAGATAAAAGGGCATAAATGGCAATAACAGCCGTTTACTAACGGTTCGTTAAGGCCATACTTTTCCTTTATATTATTGCGCATATGTATGAAATTTATAAACCTGTCTATATAAGGCAGGTTTTATAATATGCAAACCGCAACACAAAAACCGGGTCTTAAAAAACTATTCGACAATAAGTTCATGACTTATATTGTTACGGATCAGTCAGGCCGTGGGCGTGTGGTGGAAGTAGAAATAAAGGTGACGGGCAAGAACATCACCTATACTTACACCAAGATCAAAGACAGGCGGTAATTCAAATACCTGTTAAGTTTCCTGTATCATTTTGCCGATACGTAATTTTTAGCGTACTTGTATGTATCATATACATTTACAAGCTAAAAATATCATAGTATGAAACGCAATGCAACAGCCGTATGGCAAGGTAGCGGCAAAGAGGGCAAAGGCCACCTGACCACTCAAAGCACTACACTCAACAATACTCAATACAACTACAGCAGCCGCTTTGAAGAGGGCGTTGGCACCAATCCTGAAGAGCTGATAGCAGCAGCGCACGCGGGTTGCTTCTGTATGAAGCTTTCCTTCCTTGTGGACGGTGCCGGCTTTACAGCAACTGAGTTGAACGCTAAGTGCGTAGTATCTCTTGAAGATGGAGCAATACGTACTTCGCATATAACACTGGCCGCTAAAATAGACGGTATCTCAAAAGAAAAGTTTGATGAGCTGGTAGCAGACACTGAAAAGAACTGCCCTATCTCAAAATCACTTACTGCTGAGATAAGTGTTGAGGCTACCCTGAATTAAGATAAAGAACTACAGTAGTAGGGGTATATCATTTCCCTACTACTTCTTTCAACCTTTCCAGCACATGGAAGGTGATGGGACATACCGTAGCGTTTTTCAACGTGAGCGGTACACGCTTGATGATGACATCCTCATCAGTATATGGATAACGGCGACAGTCGCTTGGTCGATCGTCATAGATATTGCAGGTATTATCATCTGCAAGGAACGGACATGGAGACTGCTGCAGTACATAGTCATTATCCTCGTCCAGCTTCAGGTATTGCGCTACCAGGTCTCCCTCTTTCATCCTCAACACCTTAGCTATACGCTTGATATCAGGATTTTTGAAACGCGGAGAATGGTTCTTGCAGCAATTAGCGCACTCCAGGCAATCTATCTTTTTGAAAGCCTCATCATGCAGTTCCGGCAGGGCATTGAGGATGTCGTTCTTCTTACCCTTTTCCAGCATACGCTTGTACGCTTTGCGGTTTTCCTCTGCCTGTTTCTGCCAGTTATCCGGTAGCATAATTTATTAATCCAGGTGCATCAGTTTCATGATGCGCTCCAGGTCTTCGTCGTTATAATACTCTATGCTGATGGTACCTTTCCCGTTCTTCTTACGGTCCATTTTTACACGTGTAGAAAAATGAGAGGCCATGCTGTCTTCAATACGTTTGTAAGCCGGGGGTAGCTTGACGCTGCCCGCCTTTGCTGAAGAAGATGGCTTATTGTCCGGAGCAGCCATATCCTTCACCAGCTTTTCCGTTTGCCTTACAGAGAGTCCTTTTTCCCTTACTTCGCGGAAAACGTAGAGCTGCTGATCTACCTGCTCCAGGCCTATGATAGCCCTGGCGTGCCCCATACTCAATTCACCATCACGTACTGATTTCTGTACATCGGGTGGCAGGCGCAACAAACGCAGGTAGTTAGTAACCGTAGAGCGGTCTTTCTTCATACGCTCTGCCACTTCTTCCTGTGTCAGGTCGCACTCATCCATCAGGCGGCGGTAACTCAAGCCTATTTCAATAGCGTTGAGGTTTTCCCTTTGCAGGTTCTCCAACAGCGCCATTTCCAGCATCTGCTGATCGTCGGCGGTACGGATGTACGCGGGAATATCTTTCAGCCCCGCCAGCTTAGAGGCACGCAAACGGCGTTCCCCTGAAATGAGCTGGTATTTTACCGGGCTTATTTTTACAACTGTTACAGGCTGAATGATATCATGTAGTTTGATACTTTCAGACAGTTCTTTCAGTGCCGTTTCATCAAAGTCGCGGCGTGGCTGTTTGGGGTTTACTACGATCTGCTCTACGGGAATGCGCATAATGCTACCCGCATTCTGCCCCGTGACGGAAGGCGGCGCGGCCTTTTGGTCGTCAGAGCCCTGCATCTCTTCATCTATCGTGTTCAGTAAAGCACGAATACCCTTGCCCAAAGCTTGTTTTTTGTTATTAGTCGACATGATTGCCGTTTTCAAATATTTTGTCTTCGTTTTTGATCTTGGTCATATTGTTCTTCTGCAATATTTCCTTACCCAGGTTCAGGTAGTTTACCGCTCCTGTACTTTCCGCATCGTACATCAGTGCCGGTGTGCCGAAGCTCGGCGCCTCGCCCAGGCGGGTATTGCGGTGAACGATGGTATTGAATACCAGTTCGCCAAAGTGGTTCTTGATCTCTTCTACCACCTGGTTGCTCAGGCGCAGGCGACCATCGTACATGGTCATCAATATACCTTCTATCTGCAGGTCTGTATTGATACGTGTCTGCACGATCTTTACCGTATTGAGCAGTTTACCCAAACCTTCCAGTGCGAAGTATTCACATTGTACCGGTATCACTACGCTATCAGCAGCCGTAAGTGCGTTTACTGTTATCAGGCCCAATGATGGTGAACAGTCGATGATAATAAAGTCGAACTGATCGCGGAGGCCTTCCAGGGCCATACGCATCACATGCTCACGATTGGGGTGGTGTATCAATTCTATCTCAGCACCTACCAGGTCAAGATGAGAAGGTATGAGAAACAGGTTGGGTGTTTCCGTTTCCAGTATCACCTGCGACACGGGAGTTTCGTTCACCATGCAGTCGTACAGGCTCAACTGTATATTCTTCAGGTCAAAACCATTACCCGTAGTACTGTTGGCCTGCGGGTCGGCATCTATGAGCAGTGTTCTGTATTCCAGCACCGCGAGGCTGGCAGCCAGGTTAATCGCCGTGGTAGTTTTTCCTACCCCTCCCTTCTGGTTCGCTATTGCAATTACTTTTGACATATGTACTGTTTGTACTAACCGGTTTAAAATACTGTTTTTTCCCGAATCGTAGTGATATATTAAAGTTAAACTGTTATTGTTTCGCCTATCTCCGGCAGGAGTAACTCCCCGCCCGCATCGGCAAATTTCTTTTGTGCGCTTTCTTTTACAATAGCAATGGGCGGCCATGTATCATAATGCACACCTATTACTTTTTTACATTGTATGAACTCCGCCGCTATTACCGCATCATCGGTATTCATAGTGAAATGGCCACCGATGGGCATTACCGCAAAATCGATCTTCGCATAGCGGGGTATGAGCTGCATATCCATTGTCAGGCAGGTATCGCCCGTGTAATGGAAATTACCCTCTTTGGTAGTGATGAGGAAACCCGCGGGATTGCCGCCATAACTGCCATCGGGCAGGCTGCTGCTGTGCGCCGCCGGGGTCATACGTACGGTACCGAACTCCGTATGCATCATACCAAGGTTCATGCCCACCACGTTCTCATAGCCCTGACTTGCTATCCAGTTGGTTACCTCCAGCATACCTATCACTACCGCTCCCGTGTTTTTGGCAATTGCTACCAGGTCGGCAATATGATCGCCATGACCATGGGAGATAAAGATATAATCTGCCTCAATACTCTGAATATCAATATCTTTCGCCTTATCGTTGCCTGATATGAATGGGTCGAACAGGAACTTTTTTCCTGCTGTTTCCACCATAAAACAAGCGTGTCCGTAGTACGTAAACTTCATGATCCCCTTAGTTTTCAAGCCTTTTATATGCGAGACTAACAAAGTTAACGAGCAGCGGCGATATTTCCGTGGAACATCGTGGAATGTGGAAAAGAATGCTTTGCAAAGTCAAAAGTGAAAAGTCAAAAGCTAAAAGATGATTGACAGGGCGGATATGGTAATTCTCTTGCATGGTGATTTGTTGTATGTATAACTGAATTTTAGTGGTTAGGATAACGGGATGGTTTTGTTGCATTTTGTTGTGATTTGTTGCAGATTTTCGGGGTAGTATTTTTGAATTTTCATTGCTCATGTTTCCATCTTGCTGATTATCAGTCATGTGCAATTTTGTGTTATTTGTGGTGGTTTTCATGGGGTTTGTGTGGGGTTTTGGGTGGTTATACATTATTAATATCTCTTATTGTTGTGAAATGTTGTGTTTTTTAGTGGCTAGTAGATTTAACTCCCGAATCAGTCGGGACAGGCGCAGAGACGCAAAGACGCTATATTGTTGTGTTTTCCCCCTATCCCCCTGAAGGGGAGACTCGAATAATGTTGTGATTATGTCTGAACTATTCCCGAATGTGTCGGGACAGGGAAAGATATGATTATTTGATGGGCTGTGATTGTTAAGTTTTGTTAAGTAAATACCGGTTTGTGTTGAGCGACCTGGATATGATGAAATTGCTGAGGGCGTAACTTGCCGGCAAAGATGGGTGGTGAATAGTTTCATGGTTACAGATGTTTTATTGTATCAAAAATACACAATTAATTCCATATAATAAAATGCAAAGATGAGTAATATAATGTTTTGAGGGATATATGGTAGGGTGTTTATTTTCGAATGAGTGAGTAGCGGTATGTATATTTAGGGTAAATCAGGAAGGGGCAATAGCCAAGCTAATAATTGAAATAACAATCATTAGCTCTAAATTAAATTGTAAATTGTAAATTGTATCAACCTGAAATATTATCCAAATGAAAATTATTGCCATAAAACATTTAAACTTACTAATGCAATTAGTTGCCCACAATACTGTAACGTCGAATATTTTTTGATAAAAAATGAGCCAAGATCAACTGATAACCTATGTAAAAAACATTGTCCCAATAAACGATATTGAAACTGAGCTATTTATATCATGCTTTGAAGAAGTCAATGTGAAAAAACGACAATTCATAGTTCAACCCAATTTCACCAACAGGCACAGAACATTTGTAGTTACAGGCGCCTTCAGAACGTATGCAGTAACAAACGATGGGCAAGAGCATACTCTGCAATTTGCCATTGAAAACTGGTGGGTCTCTGATTTCAATAGTTACATATATCAACGTCCTGCCACTTTGTTTATTGTTGCATTAGAAGACAGTACGATTTTACAAATCGAATACAGTAAAGAACAAGAACTAAAAAAAGCAACCATAAGTTTGAAACATTTTTCAGAATAATGGCAGAAAAGGGTCTCGCTTTTGAACATCGAAGAATTCTTTTTAATCTGACCCATTCTGCAGAAGCACGCTATGAGAACTTTTTATTAAACTTCCCAAATTTTGTTCAGCGTGTACCACAGTACGCTTTAGCCTCCTACCTGGGAATGACAACAGAGTTTTTGTCAAGAATCAGAAATAAGAAAACACGAAAAAGTTGAACTACATCAACTTAATTTATTGAATTACTTCATTTTTATTGGTTTTGAATAGCAGGACTTTTGCCTTGTCAATATTGACAAACAATTCAAAATAATAACAAATGGAACAATCATTAATTGAAATTTTCTCCGCCAAAAACGAAATGGTGAAGAAAGGGCAAATTGTAGAAGCCACTGATAAGTATTTTGCTACAGACGCTAAGACTGTTGATTTTGATGGCACAATTACAAACAGCAAATCAGAAATGTTATCCAAAATGAATGGCTTTGCTAATGCTATAGCCAGAGTAAACAGTATCACGCTGCATCATACGGCATTGAGCGGAGACGTTTCTTTTGCTGAATTTACGTTTGACTTTGATATGAAAGACGGCAGTAAAATCTATTGGCATGAGACACTTCGCACTATTTGGAAAAACGGACAAATTATTGAAGAACAATATTTCAAAGCTTAAAAAGACTATTATGAAATTTGTTACAAAACAACTACATGCCTACCTCGACTACCCGGTAGCAATAGCACTTATGGCTTTACCTTTCGTTTTAGGTCTGGGATTATCTCACTCATTTGCTCTGATGCTATCCGTCGGAACGGGTATTGCAGCTTTTATACTTACATTATTAACAGACCATCAGCTAGGAGTTTATAGAATAATTCCATACAAATGGCATCTTATTATAGATGCTTTGGTAGGAGTTGTATTTGTGACCACTCCATTTGTGTTATCATTTGAAGGTTTGGACGCATATTACTATTGGATAGGTGGCGCAATAGTTTTAACGGTAGTTAGTTTACACAAGACTGAAGAAACTAGGAATATTATATAAAATCTGATATCCTTTATACGAAAACACCTGATGTTAAGGCATCAGGTGTTTTTATATATGTATAATTAATAAGTGGGAAAATTACTTTCGGAAATCATAGGCCGTAAGGAATCATAAAAAAATCTGTCCAAATAAAATAAATATTTGGTTTAAGAAACATGTAATACCAATGTTTCTAACATTGCATTGCCCCATATATAACAACAATCATGTATATAAAGTTTGTGCGGCTTTCAGAAGTAAAAAAATCGGAGATTATTGAGTTAATGAATAATCCGCTTGTAAGGCGGCAGATGCCCCTATTCACCAGTGACTTCAATGAAAGTGTTTGTAATGAATTTATTGCCGCCAAAGAAAAACTATGGAACGAACATGGTTACGGCCCCTGGGCATTTATCATTGATGAACAATTTGCCGGATGGGGTGGATTACAACCGGAAAATGGCGAAGCCGATCTGGCGTTGGTATTGAATCCGAATTATTGGGGTATTGGCAAAGTTTTATATAAAGAGATAATAAGTAAAGCATTTAATGAAATGAGATTAGAGTCGGTTACGGTATTAGTTCCACCTTCCAGAACCCGGATTAAGGGTTTAATACGTCTAGGACTTAAAGAATATGGCGAGCTGGAAATGGGGAATCAAAGATTCATCAGGTATAGAATTGAAAGCCCCCTGAAGTAAAGGATACTTTGAATACTGTTGGTGTCATTCCCAGCCGCCCTCAATTATTACTCTTTCCCCCAACTGTCCTGAGTTTGAAACTCAGGATATATTAACAACACGTGAGCGATGCAGGTGGAGAGTCCCCTCCAAATACTACCAATGCTACATTCTTGCGCTAATTACGTAGTAGCAGTTGTAAACTGAAATTATTTACAACCACCTGCCTTAGACCGGTGGGAGCAGCTTTATTTTTTTGATTGTAATGCTACCTACACCTGTCTGTCATGGCGGACCCTGAGCCGCCATCTTACGTTATGACAGAGACACACGTGTTGTTAATGTCGTTTCGTGAGATCCTGTGTCGGGGCACAGGATGACAAAAAAGGGAAACGGGGCACTTTTATGTTTTTGCTTGAAGCAAAAATGGGATATGGGGTGATAGCTGTTGCTAACTGAAATTATATATAATCACCAGTCGCAGACAGGCGGGAGCTAATCAGGCCACTAGAATAGCGTATATTTAAAAAGCTATTTACAATTCATAGCATCCGGTCATGGCGATAGACATTGAAAAATATTTAAGAAAGAGAGCAAACAGGATCAATTCCTTTTCGGGCAGTTATATGAGTGATACCAAATGGACAAAAGTGTTTACCATTCTATCTCAACAGGCTGATATTGCAACTAAATGTTTGGGAAAAAGTATTTGGGATGACCATTTACGCGAAATCCCAATTCCCACTTTCGAAAATTTCACTGATTCATTTAGCCAAACAGGAATCCTGGATGGGGTTGGCTCTGTTGGCCCCACTTCATTTGATGAAATTGAATGGATAGAGTTTCCTGCTACCTGGACAATTAGCCGTCGCAATAGAAATGAGCAACTAGAGCCTTTCAAATACAAACAAGATATTATCCGGTTAAAGAAGATCCTGAAAGCTGCCGGCGAACTTGAAACTGAAATCAATAACGATAAACTAATTGTGTACGGCTACAAATAAACCCAACAGTGAACAGGCAGTTGCTTCTTTTAAACATGAAAAATCGCATTATATTTATAGGTAAGAACCAGTCGTGTTTTGAGTCTTTTAAACAATATTGAATGAAACAGTTGATCTTCACCTTTGCCCTGTTGTGCAGCTTATTGCCCGGATATGCTCAGAAAAGCGTAGCAGAACAATACAAGAGAGCCATCTCCTTTCAGAAAGAAGAAAAATTACAGGATGCGTATGATGTATACAAAACATTGTACCCCGAACTTAAAACCACTGATACCATTTACCAGGAGGTGGTGTGGAACTACTCATCCATATTGTTTCGTATGGTGAAAGGCTACCTGGCGAATGAGGATTATACCAACATGCTGAAGTATAGCCTGGAAGCTGTAAAGCTGATAGAGGACAACACCAAATACATGGATGCTGGCTTTCTTTCAAAACTATACTGGATGACAAAAGATGTAGTTGTGGCCTATACAGGATTGAATGAAGAAGCCAAGGCGAAAAAACACAAGGATATCCTGTATAAAGCGTATCATGAAAAGCAGCTACCAAAAGGTCTTGATCGCTGCTTTAACTTTGACTTTTTCAAACTGGATGGTAAGAATATATGGGGTTATGAGTGGTATCCCGAATTGCCGGACGACAGGGCCTCAAGCAGCTTTACCAAGGTAGTATATTATGTGTATAGCACTAAACCTGACGGCACGGATGATGAGCAGCTTTACAGGTTTCACGTACTTATGTTTCATAAAATGAATAATGATGTAAAGTTTGATTACATCCTTGAACGGCAGATAGACACAGATTCACAAAACATCAGCGGCTCATACTATAAGTACACTTACAATAAAGATATCGACTACAAAAAACTAAAAGCAGATATAATAGAAATAGTGAAACATGACATACAACCGGATTCAAAACGGGTTGTAAACAAGCGTAAATAAACCATGCTACATTCTTGCGCTGATTATGTAGTAACAGTTGTAAACTGAAATTATTAATAACCACCAGTCACAGACCGGCGGGAGCAGCATTATTTTTTGATTGAAATACTACCAATACCTGTCTGTCATGGCGGACCCTGAGCCGCCATCTTACGTTATGGCAGAGACACACGTGTTGTTAATGTCGTTTCGTGAGATCCTGTGTCGGGGCACAGGATGACAAAAAAGGGAAACCGGAGGATTAACAGTGTACCGTAAAACATTTTGTAAATTTATCTATGCAGCATTACTCTGTATACATCATGGCCAGCCCTAATAACAATGTGTTATACATAGGTGTTACCAATAACCTGGAACGACGCGTATGGGAACATAAAAACAAACAAGGATCAGAATTTACAATCAAATACAATTGCGTCAAACTCGTCTACTATGAAGATTTTAATGACATAAATGATGCAATTGCACGTGAGAAGAATTTAAAGAACTGGAAGCGTGCATGGAAGGATGATTTGATTCATAGTGCAAATAAAACTATGAAGGACATTTCGCTGGACTGGTAAGAGGTTGCAAGTTCCGGCTAACTATAAAAACCCCTGTTGGCGCAAGTATGCCGTATAGCATAGTGGGTTGGGTACTTGTGCCTACCATACAATTGCGTAGCACAAGAACGCTATGCACAAAGCCAATGCTGCATTCTTGCGCTAACTATGGAACATCTTAAACAGCCGCACAGGGCAGTTGTAAACTGAAATTATTTATAACCACTAGTCGCAGACCGGCGGGAGCTAATGCATACAAACAATAAACGAGCCCTCCGGGGCTCGTTTATGCATGAAAATTCGAATGCTATTCGCCAAAATTACATTCGTAGGTGATGTATTAATTGATATTCAGGATCACAGATGTGGGTGTATTACCATTGTCCCAATCTACGTTGACCGGCAAAGGTGTTCCACCGGTGCACATGTCGTAAATAACAATATTATCATTCATAGGTACGCCCGCCATACAACCTGAGAGGTTAATAGACTGCTGTGTATAGCAAGTTGAATTTGGGTCGTAATTGTACATACGTACATGGTAAAACTCATCGGTACTGGTAGTGTTTGGAATGGGTACAGCAGTAGGATCGGTATAAATAGTAGTGCCTGGAGGAATAACTACCGCTGCGCGATCTGTGCCTGAACAAGTGCTGCTGGCACTTAGTGTCATATACAAGTTGTAGGTAGTGTTGTTGTTAATAGTAATCTGAACTCCCTGTGCTTTTGATGAAAATGCGGCGAATAGCAAGCATGCGGAAACTAAAAGAAACTGTTTCATAATAAATTGGTGTTTTTGGTGAACTATAAATGTAATAATATTCAAAGCAAAAGACAACAGACTTTTAGGTGTTCCATAAAAAAAGAATACTATTTTTGGAATACTATGAAAAGACTACTTATAGCATCGGGGCTTGTATTATCATTGGCAGCCTGCGGCAGTGATAATAACACATCAAACGAATCAGCAACGGAAGATGTACAGGGCAGTTTTGCACCTATCATAAAAGGGTCGTGGATAATGACCGACTATGTAGCAGCATTGAAATCTACAAAGTCGCCCATGGCGGCGGCGGGAACGCTAAAGGGCATTGTAGCGATGGATATAGACCCTGAACCTTATTCGGGAGATACGGTAATTGTAGCCGCCAATGTGAACAATAATGAGAACGCTACTTTCTATATGATGTACCGTAAAGGGCATAGTGACAGATCATTAATAACAGCGCAGATAGACAACAGTAATGACGGTAGTTTTTATGAGTTAAGTTATGACATAGACGGGGATGATACCATACTTTTCCTCAACCATTATAATGCAAACAAACAGCTGGCAGACAGCAGGCAATACATAAGGATAACAGGGCCGCAAAGCGATGATGGGCAACCATACGGGCTTACATATATGGCCAATAAAGTGTTGCTGGCCGGTACTTATAACGTAACCGATGAGACAGGTAAAACAATGGAGGCCACACTTACGGACGACGGGCTTGTAACAGGCCTGGGTCATCATACTACCTACTTCATTTTTACAGATTTTACCGGTGACATTGAGACCAACCTGGACGAAATGCTTTTTGATGAGCATACTAAAACACAGAAAGGTTACATTTTTGAAATAAAGGGTGATACTACCCTATTGTACCAGGCGCTGGAAAATGACGACCGCACGCAGCTGATTCGTGGCGATTTGAAGTATACCATGGTGCGGAAGTAGTTATTACTTTTCCTGACCAATGTCATTGCTGTAGCGGATATTAATGCATTGCTTTGTAATTGTATCACTAAAACATGCACAATGAAACAAGCTACCAAAAACGCAGCAAGACCATCATCAGCAGTATACGGGTTCGGTTTTATCGGGGCGCTGATCTATTTTATTCAACATGCCACAGGCTTCTGGATGGGTGTACTGGGTATACTGAAAGCGATAGTATGGCCGGCCATGCTGGTGTACAAGGCTCTGGAGTATTTTGCTATGTAAGCTACAGCACTTCTTCCTTCTGTTTTTCTACTGCTGTGTACAGGTCGTAGTAGGCACCTTTGGCGGCTAACAATTCGTTGTGACTTCCGCGCTCTAATACTTTACCCTTGTCCAGTACGAGTATCTCATCTGCCTTGCGGATGGTAGAAAGTCGGTGCGCTATAACGATAGAGGTACGCCCCTGTATCATGGTATCTATTGCCTTTTGTATCAGCTGCTCGCTTTCGCTGTCTACAGAAGATGTGGCTTCGTCCAGTATCAGTATTGACGGCTCATATAACAATGCACGGGCGAAAGAAAGTAACTGCCTTTGCCCCTGCGACAAGGTATTACCACGCTCCATAACGTTGAAGTCGTAATTGCCGGGCAGCTTCATGATATGCTCGTGCATGCCCAGCATTTTGGTTACGCGTTTTACTTCGTCCAGCGAAATATCTTTATTGCGCAGGGTGATGTTCTCATACACCGTTCCGGAAAACAGGAATACATCCTGCAACACGATACCTATATGTTCGCGCAGGTTGTGTACATCATAGTCGCGTATGTTCCTGCCGTCTATTTCTATACTACCGCCGTTAATTTCGTACAGCCTGTTGAGCACACTGATGATGGAAGTTTTGCCCGCACCTGTATGCCCCACTACCGCCATGGTCTTACCTTTAGGCAGATTGAAAGAAACACCTTTCAATACCGGCACATCAGGTTTGTATCCAAAATGCACATCGTTGAACACCACACCACCCTCTATCTTTTCAGGTTTGTGCGTGCCTGTATTCAGAAGGTTTTCTTCGCTGTCCATAACGGTGAATACGCGCTCTGCAGCTACCATTCCCATCTGCAATACATTGAACTTATCGGCCAGCATACGGAGAGGACGGAACAACAGGTTGAGGTACATAACAAAAGCTATGATGACACCAGGACTGGTTTCAAAATGCATCATACGTACAGCGCCCCACCATACCAGTAAAGCAATGGCAATAGTAGCGATGATCTCTACCACAGGGAAGAAAACAGAATATGCGAATATGGCTTTGATATTGGCTGCACGGTGCTCTTTATTGATACCCTGAAATTTATCAAACTCACGCTGTTCAGCACCAAAGGCCTGCACGATGTACATGCCTACCACATGCTCCTGAACAAAAGCATTGAGTGCTGCCACGGCATTGCGCACACGCTGAAATGATTTATTTACCGCCTCCTTAAAAACATAGGTAGCGATAATGATGGCCGGAAAAGTGCTGAGGCATATTAGCGCCAGTTTCCAATCCGTTATCAGCATAACAATGATAATGGCGATGATGGTGAGCACATCCGCAACAATGGAAATGACGCCTTGTCCGAATACTTCATTCACAGCTTCCAGGTCGTTGATGGAACGTGTGGTGAGTGTACCGATGGGTGTACGGTCGTAGTAGGCTATGTCCTGGAACAGTATTTTGCGGAACACCTTTTTACGCATATCGTTCACCACCGTCTGCCCCAGCCAGTTGATGAGGTACATGAACCAGAAGCGCAGCAGGCTTTCCGCCAGCAATATGCCAAGCTGTATCACCGTGAGCCATATAAGGCCTTCCAGTAAATGATTGGCAATGTATTTATCTACCGACAACTGAATAAGATAAGGACGCAAAGGTGCAGAAGCCGCCAGTATAACAGAAAGCACTATTGATGTAATAAAGCTGCCTTTATACGGAGCCGTAAACGACAGTATGCGCCTGAGCAATGCCAGGTCGAATATCTTTTTTATGTCGTTACCCTGTGGCAAATCAGTCCTGCTCGTCGTTTATGGTCATTAAATATGCCTTGATGAATCCGTCTATCTCGCCATCCATTACAGGCTGCACGTTACCCACCTCATAGTCGGTACGGTGGTCTTTGATCATTTTGTAAGGGTGGAATACATATGAACGTATCTGCGAACCCCACTCAATTTTCTTCTTGCTTGAGTTAGCTTCGTTCTTCAGGGCTTCGCGCTTACGCAGCTCTTCTTCGTAGAGCTGGCTTTTAAGCATGGTCAATGCCTTTTCCCTGTTCTCACCCTGCGTACGAGACTGCTGGCACTCTACAATGATACCCGTAGGTATGTGCTTCAGGCGTACCGCTGTCTCTACCTTGTTTACGTTCTGGCCGCCTTTACCACCTGAGCGGTAGAACTCCCATTCCAGGTCGGCGGGGTTAACGGCTATTTCTATACTATCATCTACCAGCGGGTAAACGAACACTGATGCAAAGGATGTATGCCTGCGGGCGTTGGAGTCGAACGGTGAGATACGCACCAGGCGGTGCACTCCACTCTCTGCCTTCAGCAGACCGTAAGCGAAGGCACCATCAAATTCAATCGTTGCCTGTTTGATACCTGCCGCTTCACCATCCTGCAGGTCCAGTTCAGACACCTTCCAACCCTGCTTTTCGCCATACATACGATACATGCGCAGCAGCATCTCCGCCCAGTCCTGGCTTTCTGTACCACCGGCACCACTGTTGATGACCATAACAGCAGGCATCTCATCTTCCGGTTCGTTGAGCGTAGAGCGGAACTCCCCGTCTTCCAGGCTGTTGATAGCGGCATCGTAGGCTTCTTTCACCTCTTCTTCGGTAGCTTCGCCACCTTTCCAGAACTCGAACAGTACGGCGAAATCCTCTACCGAGGTATTTATTTTGTCATACAGGTCTATCCAGAATTTATTGAGCTTTATCTCTTTGAGTACGCCTGTGGCACGTGCGTTGTCGTCCCAAAAGCCGGCAGACATGGTCAGCTGCCTGTCGTTCTCCGTTTTGGCGGTGCGCTCATCTATACGTAAAAAACGGTGCAGGTGCTTTACCCGACCGCGCATTTCTTTTATCTGTTCCTGCGTCATAAGCTGTGCAAAGGTAGGATTTTTAGCGTGTCGGTATTTACATAGAGATCAAACCATTGGCAGTAAATCTTTTTCCGTTCCGCAGGGTCGCGTACCGAAGACCTTTGCGGGACAGAAAATAAATAATATTATAGTCCTGGTTAATAAACTGTCATTAGTAATTTGCAATATTGTGTGTCCTGCGCGAGGCGGGCGAGTCCCTGTACAGGAGACATCGCCCGGAAATGAGTATACAACTCACACATAAGCGTTGGCTGATTTCATCTATGCATTGGTTATCTTTAGTGTATGAGGTTGCTCCTTTGTACCTGTGTCGTCTTATTAAACCTTTGTTGTTTTGCCCAAAACCGCAAAGCAGATGGCACCATCGACTCAACATACAGGCATGGCATAAAAGAAAAGGCCGATAAGCTGAGCTGGAGCTACGATGGCTGCTTATTATTTCTTTCTGATGAACAAGGTGAGAACTGGAAAGTAGTAAAAGCATTTGATGATATATATATCATGGGTATCTACCCGGTAGATGATAATACAGTCATTCTCTGGGATGCCCACAGTCTCAGCTATTTCAGGTACTCACTAAAAGATAACAGGACTACACCTTACCGATATGACCAACCACTTAAAAAATTCCTTAAATACCCTGTAAAAAGCATCAGGTTGAGTGAGCATTTCGCTTCCTGCGTATCTGATACGAGGGATATTCTGCAGTATTCCCTCTGCGGCGATAATAAATACTGCCCCCAGTTTTATGCTGTAAACGTCAATGACGGACAGGTAAAGGAACGCGACATAGTTGCTTTTAGCCGCGAACCACAAAGCATAGACTGGCAGGCAATATTGAGCAATATCAATAACGATCACAGCAAATTGCCTGCAGTAGCCGACCTTGGCTTTACTGATGCAGATATAAACAGGTACCTGGCCATGGTAGATAGTATGGAGGGGCAAACAAGAGACAGGGTAGGGTTCCTGCGCAGGGGGACCTTTGTGATCGATACCCCGTTCTACAGGAATATTATCTATTCGCTGGATACACTAAAACCAAAGACTCTTATAAGTAGCCTTAAATTTTCTGATACATGGCGGACAAGTGCAGACCTGTTCCAGGTGCATTTAGTAAATGAACAAAATGACACCCTGATCATACAACATATGAATTGGGGCGAATACCGTACACTTTTTCTTCCATGGACCATAAAATACAAGGGGCTGGAATTTTACAGCTATGATGTACAACTGTCCCGAAACATAGCGAAACTGCTACCAGGCAAACAAAGGTTCAATAAATTATTTGACAAGAGTGATATGCTGTTAAGTATTGCAGACTACCTGTATGATTTAAAGATCAGGACTGATGCAGACAGGTAAGGCGCAGAGATTTCAAAACAGCTACAAACAATAAAAGGCTGACGAAACGGATCTCATCAACCTAAAAAAGTATTATTTCGGGTAAAAAATAGTTATGGCATTCCTACGCCAGACTCCAGCTTATTGGGGCAGCCGTACTTATTGCTCGATGCACAAGAAGAAGCCATCAACACCGTTAGTGCCAGTAAAGCAACTACAGGAGCAACACGACGTAGTATTGTAAATTTATTCATCATATTTATTACTTAATTAAAAAACTAAAAACGTCCCTTACATTTGTACGAAGATAGTAAAAAATTAATGAAGCATATACATTTTATAGCAATAGGTGGAGCGGTGATGCACCAGTTGGCACTGGCGCTGCACAGGCAGGGAAACAAGGTAACGGGCAGTGACGATGAAATAAACGATCCGGCACGCTCAAACCTAGCAGCGGCGGGCATTTTGCCTGAAAAAGAGGGCTGGCATCCTGGCAGAATTACACCCGAAACTGACGCTATAGTACTGGGTATGCACGCCAAAGCAGACAACCCGGAACTGATTGCTGCTCAAAACTTTAACATTCCTATATATTCATTTCCGGAATATGTGCACGAGGTATCGAAAGATAAAACGAGGATAGTAATAGCGGGTAGCCATGGCAAAACCACTATCACCTCCATGATCATGCATATACTGCGTAGCCAGGACCTGGATTTTGACTACCTGGTAGGTGCCAAAGTAGAAGGTTTCAGCCAGTCGGTACAGCTGAGTGATGCACCCGTAATTATTCTTGAAGGAGATGAGTACCCCGCATCGGTGATAGAGAAAAAGCCAAAGGTATTCTTTTACCACCCGCACATCACCGTATTGAGCGGCATAGCGTGGGACCATATAAACGTGTTCACTACCTACGAGATATACCTTGACCAGTTCAGGCAATACCTGCAGGGCTGTACAAACAACATACCCCTATACTATAATGCCGAGGACGAAGAAGTGAAAAAACTGGTGGCATCTTCGGCACGACATTTAAAAGCAGTACCGTACAGCATGCCGAAATTCCATTATGAAGATGGCGTAGCGGTGCTGGATACGAAAATAGGCCCTGTAGAAGTATCCGTATTCGGCAGGCACAATCTGCTGAACATGCAGGCCGCCATAGCGGTGTGCCAGGAGCTGGGTATCAGTCGTGAGGATTGTTACGAGGCCATCACAGACTTTACAGGCGCCGCGCGCAGACTGGAGAAAGTGATAGAGCAGGATGACCTGGTGGTGTTCCGTGACTTTGCGCACGCACCCTCTAAACTGCACGCCACGCTGGAAGCCACAAGGGAGGCTTACCCCAACCACCGGTTAATAGCCTGCTTTGAGCTGCATACTTACAGCAGCCTGAGTGCCGACTTCCTGAAAGAATACGGCAATAGCATGGATAGCGCAGATGACGCTATCGTGTACTTCAGCCATCATGCACTGGAGCTGAAAAGGTTGCCACCACTGAGCAAAGATGATGTTACCAGCCACTTTAAAACAAAAGGGCTGCTGGCTATAGATAACAAAGATGAATTAGCGGCAACTGTTGGCGATATGCTAAAAAACAGTACAAAACCCGTGTGTTTATTGCTGATGAGCTCCGGTACATTCGACGGAATTGACTGGAATAATGTATGTTCGCAGAAAGAAAAGAACTAAAAGAAACCAATGGCTGAGTTATCCTTAAAAAAACCGATCATATTTTTCGACCTTGAGACCACGGGAACAGACACGGGAACAGACAGGATCGTTGAGATAGCCATGATAAAGCTGAACCCGAACGGCACAAGGGATAAATATGTAAAGCGTGTAAACCCAACCATACCCATTTCAGCGGAGTCAACATCTATACACGGCATAACGAACGAAGATGTAAAGGACTGCCCGACCTTCAAACAACTGGCGAAGGAGATACACGAGTGGATGAAGGGTTGCGACCTGGGCGGCTACAATGCAGTTCGTTTTGACATACCGTTACTGGCTGAAGAATTATTGCGCTGCGGGGTAAATGTAGATTTTACTGAAAGGCAATTTGTGGACGTACAGCAGATATTCTTCAAGATGGAAAGCCGTTCGCTGAGCGCCGCATATGAGTTTTACTGTAATAAGCAGCTGAACAATGCCCATAGCGCAGAGGCTGATATACAGGCAACCGTAGAGATACTGGAAGCGCAACTGGATAAATATGACAACCTGGAAAATGATGTAAAAGCCTTGTATGCTTTTACCAACGGTGATGAAGGAATAGTAGACTATGCGCGCAGGATGATACTGAAAAACGGAGAACCGATATTTAATTTTGGCAAATATAAAGGGCGTAAAGTAGAAGAAGTTTTTACCGAGCAGCCCCAATATTACGACTGGATGATGAATGCAGATTTCCCGTTACATACAAAACAAAAACTGACCGAGATATTCACCAATATGAAATTGCGTAAATCAGGTCTGAAATCTTAAGTATTTCTTAAGAGGTGATTGGAAACAATTGCTTATTTTCAAGCTTTTAATTTTTTGCCCTTTTGGACAAACTAGTAATTATACCTACATATAACGAGAAGGAAAACATAGAACGTATCCTGCTCAAAGTGCTTTCGCTGGCCGGTGGCTACCATGTACTGGTGGTTGACGATGGCTCACCTGACGGTACCGCCGATATTGTGCGTACCATGATGAACGCCCACCCCGGACAGGTGCATATGATAGAGCGTACCGGCAAACTGGGCCTGGGT